>JGI26540J51217_10000274_pt1 | contig 70362 bp, 77 predicted proteins | sample ThiBio_1000_plan_2_FD_51217 | JGI IMG/M metagenome (IMG submission 51217)
ATGTGTGCCAACGCCAATATTCATTCAGACTCTCACCAACTCGTTGATTCGTCACAGAGTCGGAGGTACCGAGAGAACCACCAGCAGCAGCAGAGTGAGTGGGAGAGAGCCCACACACACACATGGCTCTTGTTTGGGCTCTCTCGCTCTCTCGACTGGGTGCCAATCACTTGTGTATCAGTTTCAAACGAGAGATAAACACAAGGAGATCAGAGGTCAGTGAGAGAGATTCGAGTTGAGTTGGAGGGGCTCGCGACCACAAGAGCAGCAGGAGCAGGGGCAGGACGATGTGGTGATTTTTCGAGGTGGCGCTCGGGATTTCCGAGCCTGCTCAAGCAGCACAGGGGAAGCTCTCTCGCCTCCGTACTTGGTTATCCACTCGCTCACTCGCTCACTCGCTCTCTGATCTATCAGGCTGTTGCCTCGCGGCGCTATCTCGATCTCTCTATCGCTCACTCGCTCTCGCTCCCTTCTCCGCTCTCGTTGTGTATACTATCGTGTGAGCGTGTCGAGTGCGTGCGTGTGTGGTGTGGGGTGAGAGTCTTGTGCCTTTCGGTCCTTCGTCGTGCCGCGTGCGTGGCTCCTCCAGCACACTCTCGCTGAGCGTGCGTCGACGTGCGCGTGTGTGCGTTGCGCCCCGGTCTTGGTGGTTCTTCGTGTAGAGCGTGCGTTGCGCGTGTTGTGGGCTTGTTTGACCGCGAGCCCTCGGGCTACCGTTGTCGTTGTGGAGGCGGTCGTTCAACGAGCACGACATGAATCCCTCCAAGTACAAGTCGGCGCCGGCGTTAGCGACGCGCTCGGTCGTCAGCGCCTCAGCGCCCGCGATGCTGCCGCTCCCGACGCTATCGAGCACCCAGCTCCAGAAACTGATCGCACTACAGGCCTTCTTCCGAATGACGAGTTCTCGAGTGCGCCTCGCTAATCTGCGTACGTAGCCGACTTGGCTCCCCAATCGTCATACACAAACGCGATGCAACGACCCACGCCCGCTCTCAATCGCTCACTACGGCCACGCACACGCCACACACCAATAGGTTCGATGTATGTGCGTAAGCGCAAGGTCGCTCAGGAGCTGGTCGATACCGAGCGCGACTATATTTCGAGTCTACGAGCGTTACTCAACGTACGCATACCAATGCCGGCGCTGCTGTTGGACAACCGCACCGACATCGCAGCATCGACGTGTACTCATGCACCCACTCGCTCTCTCTCTGCGTGATATCAGGCATACCTACGGCCCATCAAACAAAAGGGTCCCGACAAAGTGGTAGCCGATCAGCTCTACCTCCAGCTTTGCGCCATTCACGCAGATGTCGATGTATGTCGAAGCGCCCGGCGCTCGCGACCGACAACGACACCACTCGCTGACCCAGCACCCCAATGGTTGATGGTAATGATTATGACGCGCTCGTGGCTCGTCAATGTCTCTATCTCTGGCTCTCTCTCTCTCTCTCTCTGTCGTGTGTTATGTAGGTGCTGATGAACATCCACTCGGTGTTGTACGAGAACCTCACGGAGCGTCTGCGCCACTGGCAGCCAAGTACCAAGGTGGGCGACGTCTTCCTCAACATGATCGCCTACCTACAGTCGTATGGTGCATACGTGAACCATTACCAAAAGGCCGTCGAGCTGTTGGCTCAGGTATGTGAGTGATCGAGCCATCGAACACGTTCGCGCGGCGGCTCACTCATTGCTACATCGCACTTGCTAAAATCTGCGTCTGCGTTNCCCCGCCTACACAGCTCAAGAAGGACGTCAAGTTCAACGCTCTGATGGATCTCCTCCGAACTCCCGAGGTACGTACACCGCTGGCTGAGACCGAGACGAGCTCGACCGCGGTCAACGGCTAAACTACTCTGGCTTGCGCACGTTGCCGCATCGTATCGTGGAACTCCACCAGTGTAACGGCCGCGGAATGCGCGATCTCTTGATCATGCCTGTGCAACGAATACCGCGCTATTCGATGTTGCTCGCCGATATGGTCAAGCTGACCGAGTCGGATCACTTGGACTACTCGGATCTCTCGCAAGCTGGCCGCAGCATGGTCGAGATCGCGGATCTTATCGATAATCTGACGGCGCACTCGCAGAGCCTAACGAAACTCATGCAACTCTCGCAAACGGTGCTCAACAAGAAGGGCGAGGTATGTAGCTCGCGCTCGCTCGTTCGCACGCATTCTGTGTTGACACAGCGCGAACAATCGGTACTGATCGATCATACTCTTTGCATTGCAACGTTATGTGTGTATGTTGTGGTTGTAGCCGCTACATCTGGTTGCACCTCATCGACGTTTCATTGAGCAGTATGGCATCTCTGTGCTTTTACCTGGCGAAACACTCCCTGTTGTACGTTACGTTGCTCGACCAACGATCAATCGATCGATAGTATTCAAGGCGTTCAAGGCAAGTGATCACCGACTGACTCGTCTCCATCTCTATCAAGACTGTACAAATGTTCTTGTGCAACGACCTCTTTTTGTTGGCACGACCCAACAAGGAGAACCGTATGCAGGAGTTGCGCATGGTACAGCTCGAGGAGGTGGTATCCATCGAGCGCAACAACGAGGCGCTCGTGTTCAAGACCGACGCCGGCCCGGTGGTGAGCTTCTGCGAGACGGTGACGGCTGCCAAGACGATTGCCGACAAGATTGCTGCGTGCCAGAAGGGCAGCTTCAACGTCCGGCGGCGCCTGGCCGGCGGCACCGAGAACATCAAGACCATCCCGATCAAGGAAGGCAGCGACGCGCGCATCGAGCGGCCGTCGTCGCGGCGCAAGAAGAAGGACCCGCTGTCGGCCACCAAGTCCGACGTCAACCTCGCGACATCTCTACAACCGTCGTCGAGCGCGCGCCGCGAACGCAGTGGCTCGAGCGCCGGAGCCAGCAGCCCCGGCGGCCTGATCTTGAGCAACTCGGCGCCCAACGTCGCCAAGCAACCGAAGCCCTCCAAGTCGGGGAGCGCCTCCTCGACTGGCTCGACCAAACGCCGCATGGGTACGCTCAAGGGCCTGTCGTTCCTGTCGCGCAAGAGCGAGCGCGACGAGAGCGGCACACGCCAACGCGCCAGCCTGCCGCACTCGGAGGGCGAGAAGCTGCGCGCAACGGTGCCGGTACAAGGCCGCAACTCGCGTCCATCCATCACGTCCTTTTCCGGCTTCGAAGAACCGGAACCCGGCAGCAGCGGCGGCGGCGGTGGTGGTGCGGATGGTGCTGTCGAGTTCGGCGTGAGCACCTCCGAGTCGGTCGAGGCATTCTCGGACGAAGAGGACCTTCCGGTCGAGATTGGCACCTCGGAGCAGAGCACCACCGACAACGAGACGCTCGCGTCGTCAGAATCCTTGAAGCTCTCGTCCAAGGGCCGTCGCCGATCGAGTGGCACGCTCGAATCGAACAACTCGGCCAACAGCATTGCGGTCTCGTCGCGCCATCTCTCTGAGACCGAGAGGCCCACCAAGCGCTCCAAGTCTCGCAAGCGTCATAAGCGAAAGAAGCGCAGCAGTAGCGGCAAACAAACCGACGGTGCGTCATCGTCCGAAGCCTCGGCACGAACTGATCTTCAATCCGAGCCCGATTCGCGAGTTCTTGGTATGCTCTCTCTCTCTCTCTCTCTCTCTCTCTCTCTCTCTCCTTCTCCTCCACTCATTCGCTCACTTGTTTGTTGGTGAACTAGCATCGGCCATTGGATTCGGTAGCGAGGTTTCGGATGAAAGTGAGTCAGTGCACGTATCGCGTGTCACGATCGCAGCCGAGGAGGAGCAGGTCGACACGCAAGAGAAGGTCATGTTGATTCGCTCACAATCGCTCAAGGCAGACCAAATGCGCGGTCGCATCGCCGCTCGACACATTGACGATGACGATGATGACGACGACGAGCAAGACATTGATGATGACGATGACGACAACGAGGAGGATCGCGGCAACGAGGCCGGCGTCACGCGCGGCGACAGCACTTGCGATGACCTCGACACCAACGAGGACGACCAGTCCGAAGGAACGGATAACAGCGACTCGGTGCCTGGCAAGCAGTCATCGCTCTCGCCGTCGCCGTCGTCGTCGGTTGCGCCCACCAAGGCGGCTACTACAGCAACAACTGGAAAGACGCAGCTCAACTCCTCGCCTCGTGCTCACAGGAGCGGCACTGTGGACGCGTCCAACTCGACGGTCGCGACCGCAGTGGCTCTCAAGTCGGCGGCAGCAGGCGATTCGAACGCTGCACAACAGCACGCCATGCGCCAAGCTGCGTCGCTCACGCACTTGCCCGATCCAGTTCCGTTTACGTCGCCATCACCCAAGACCAAGCCCTCGCGTCCTGCTCGCACCTCGGTGGTCGATCTCACCAATACGCTGCCTGCTTCGGTAGCGGAGATCGAGGCAACGGTAGCACCGTCGTCAACCACACAACCTGCTGCAACCTCAACAGCTACTGTGCCAACTACGTCAAAGGTAGCGGCAGCCGCAGCCGCAATCACATCGTCATCATCACCATCATCATCATCATCGTCATCGTCATCGAGCAAGATTGTCGACGCCAACACCACCTCCACCAAGCCTGTACCATCCAGCAAGTCGAAGTCGACTTCGACCTCCTCTTCCTCCTCTTCGTCCTCTTCGGCTTCATCGTCGTCCTCCACGTCCTCCGGCACTGGAGCACCACGGTCTCGCGAGCCGGCGAAACCACAAGGCCAAGGCGTTGTCGTGCAGCCCGAGCCGGCGAACGTGCGCTCGATCGTTGCTGCATTCCTCGCCGCCGCTCTCGGCGACGACCAGCCGATGGGAGCTGGCAGCGCGCCGTCGCCCATCGACCTTTCGCGCTCGCGTGCCACTCCGAGCAACCCTCGCGTGACACGACCCGGCAGTGGCTCGGCGACCGAAGCGACATCAAGTGGAAGGCAGAGCTCGACCGATACGCCCGGCGACTCTGCTGCATCTTCGGCGCTATCGCCCAAGTCACCCGTATCGCCCAAGTCGCCCATCTCGCCCAAGTCGCCCAAGTCGCCCAAGCTCGCCGAGCCGGCGGAAAAGGATCCAGTTCCGCAGCGAGTTAGCAAGACCTTGAGTTCTGGCAGCTCGACCTCGCCCGTCACGCGCACAGGCTCCAGCGAAACCACCGCCACAGCCGCCACGGCCGCCGCTAACAGCAGCAGCAGCACCAGCAACAACGTCTCGTCGTCGTCGTCGTCAAAGGTGGGATCGTCCACCACCATTGCACGCCGAGCGACACACTCTGCCGGCAGCGCACATGCTGTCACCACTTCCGCTGCTGCATCGTCGCCGCCATCTTCGACGCCCTCGGCCGAGAGTTCGCCTGCTGCGATCCCAGCTCCTCCGCCACCGCCCGCCGTGCCGACACCCAAGCTATTCAAATTCTACCAGTCGGAGAATGTGGAAGAGCTCGCATCGCTCGCGCCTCGCGTGGCTCAAACGAAAGGTACACATACACAGCACGTAGCAATGCTCGGCAGCTTGGTCGTTCCACACGCACGCTCTCTCGCTAACCACCCGGATTGGGCACATTGTGTGCCACGCACCAAACGACAGCGGTCTTCGAGCAAGCGGCACGAGTCGCACGCCGCAACTCGCGCGCAGTCAAGCCCGAGCAGCTGGCCGAAGTACACGCGATGCTTGCCAAGGAGGGTATCCAGGTCGGAGGCACCTCGTCGTCGTCGTCCTCCTCGTCATCGTCATTCACTTCCGCGGCCACCTCTATCGCAGCCTCAAGCCCGGCCACGGCAGCGGCTTCGACTCCTGCAAGCACCGCCTCATCCCCGGCCACATCCGCTTCCTCGAGCGCCGCTTCCACGGCCACCGCTTCTCAGGTCACGATCAACTCGGCACCACAAGGTACGTCCTCGAAGTGAGTGCGCACGTTCGTTCTCACGCTAACCTACACGGTCCCAGCAGCGCGGCGAAGAGCACCACCGATCTCAGCTCCGTCTGCGTCGGTTGCTTTGCGCATCCAGCAGCTGGAGTCGCCCAAGTCACGGCCCGCATGGGCTGCCAATAGGACCAAGCGGGCGAGCCAGGCCAGCGTGAGCACCTCTACCTTAGTCGACACGAGTGCTGCCGTCGCCGCCTCCTCTGTTGCCAGCAGCAGTACGGCAGCAGCATCGCCCGCAGCAACCTCAGCAACGACATCCTCGACCAACGCACCAGCGTCGCCAGCCGCCAATAAGTCGGCCAGCAGCAAGGCCACCACGCCGAGCTCGAGCCTGAGTAGCGGAGGCACCAGTGCGGCTGCAACGAGCCCAGCTACAGCCACTACCAAGCCTCGTTCGGTCACTGCTGGCACTGCAACGCTCACCAAGTCCATCTCGTCGAGTTCGCAAGCGACCACCACCACCACCACCACTACGACGACCACGACGACGCCGCTGTCACGTTCTCCAAGCGGAAACAAGGTCTCCGCAGCGGCAACACCAAGTGCCACCAGCTCTCCGGGCGCCAAGTCGGCACCGCAACGAAAGGCCTCTGCCGACCTGAACTCTGCACCAGCACCAACGCCCACCGCAGCACCGGCGGTAGCACCAGCGCCCGCCGCAGCACCAGCGCCACTCGTGAACGTGTCTGCTGCTCGAGGTACGCCCACACACGCTCACAGCACCTCTTCTTCGTCTCACTCACACTCTTCCCACGCAGCGATATTCGAGGAGGCGGCCCAGCGTGCTTCGAAGCGAGGTTAGCAGTTGTGTCTGTCGGCGCTCTCCCCTGTGTGTGTCAAATGTCTTGTACCATGTCGTAAGAGTGTAGCGTCGTACCTTGGAGGTATCGAACGCGTATGTATCCTTGTGGTGTGTGTGTGTGTGTGTCTCGGTTGCGTTGGTGTACGTGCTGGTACAACAAGCGACATACTCGACAGGTGCTGTCGTGATATTTCTTTCATACATGCAGTTTCAACAACGAAGCGATCCATGAACAGCAGCGAACTCGAGTGCTTCAATCCGGCAGCGATAGTATCGCTCGGCTGGTGTGATAGATCTTCTCTAGCGACGCGAACCGAGGAATGCAGTGCTGCCGGTGGGTGGTGCCTCGAGGGTTAGAGCTCGCTCGCGGCGCATATGACAGCTGCAAGATACATACATACCTGGAAGGCAAGGATGAGCTTCTTGTGGCTATCGAATGGCTCGAAGGCCAGGAAGTAGATGACGCCCAGCCGTCGGAAGCCTGCGAGCGTATCGAGCGTATCGAGCGTGAGCACAGCATGGTCGTGGTACCGACGACGACGCAATGGCGATAGCGCACCCTCGACCATCAGCAGCTCCTTGATGTGTGAACGCTCGATGAACACTCGATCACAATGACCACTCTCGTACACGGTGGTCAGCTGTATGCCGACGTCTCGGATGATGCTCAGGCGCTCCTCGCACACGCTGTTGGCGCGATACACCACACGCACGAGAAGCATTGCGCCCAGCACCACGAGCACCGGCGTACTCGGACGCATGCTACTGCTGCTCGAGCCCCATATTGTGGAGTAGATCATCGATGCCACCACCGCGATGACGACTGTCTCGAGCACAATATCCAGCGTCGACGATGGCAGGAGCCACCACCACAATCGCCGCAGAGGTCGAGAGCGAGACGTGGACGACGGCGGCGTCGCGACCTCGATGTACTCGTCGGTAGCGACGGAGCTGCTCTCGATCCATCGTACGACGAACTCACATTCTCTATCGTTCGAGAAGCTGGTACATTGTAGTCTCTGCGGCATCGATACTCGGGATGAGCGAGGTCTCGACCTGTGAGGCGAGCATAGGCGAGCGCGCTATCGAGCGAATGAGGCTGCCGACGTCGACGTCGTCGAGGTCGATGTCGCATTCGCTTGTCAGCTCGCTCGCGCTCACACGCTCATGCGCTCACTCTTCCTGACACACGATGGAGAGCCTCGTCGACTCGGTGTTTCGATGCAATAGCACCAACACCAACAGTCGACCGACTACGTTCTCGATACCGAATCTACTACAACGACATGATGACGAGCTCGCGAGCGCGAGTGCGTGGGCCGTGCCATCGACCTTGACGTCGACCTCGATGCAGCTGCCGCGAGCACTCTATCCCTCACGATCTTGCTTCGTTATCGAGCACGAGCACCGTCATCACCATCACCACTATCAAGCTCGTGCATCATCGAATCATGGTGATCGAGACATACCTGCGTCAGTGCCACACGCACACGATGCGAGTGTCGCTGGCGACCATCTCGGCTCCGACACGTTCGACACGCGGTACCGAAGTGTATTCGAGCCGACAGCCGAAGTGCTGCTCCCATTGATCCAACAACGCCAACAACAAACCGTGGCTACTCTGACGAATGAAGAGGTGCTGGACGTCGAGTTGTGCTCGAGCATCACGCCTACGGTGAGCGAGAGCGAGCTGATCGACGCGGTCGAGTTCATGATGTCGGGCGTGTCGTCTCGACTGTTTGGCCGTCGTGAGATCGCGTTCGAGACCTACGTCGCTACCGTGGGCGACACGCTACACGCTGGCGAAGCGTTTGTGATTCGCGAACCGATCAAGATCTTTGTGCCAGTGTGTCGGTTTCGGATCGAGGCTACCGACCGCGAGAGTCTGCGGCATGTGGTGCTCGAGTTGTGTCGCGTAGCAAGCGCCATCGACAATGCGGATCAATGGGCTCGCAATGTTCGAGATCTCCGATGCTCGAACGATCGTGTGACCGAGGAGTGGGAGGCACTCGCCGTCGCTGTCACCGAGCTCGTGCACGAGCTACGCTGCGAGATGCTGCCGATGCTCGATCGACGACGACCACCACCAACACATCAGAGCCTGCCGCTTCTTTGGAGCCACATCGAGCCCTTGTGCACGAGCGTCACGTTCGTGTGGCATCGCGTCTTGGTGCCGCTCGAGCTGCTGCAGCGAGCGCGGCACCAAGCCCAACACAACGCCGACTCGCGCGAGTCTTTGGGGCCGGCTCTCGCCGAGCTGGCGAGCTCGCTGAACCTGCCAGCGACGCGACTCTCGTCGATCGAGAGCAAGGAGTCGGGCGCATGGCTGCAGTCGGTGCTGTTCGTGATCGCCAACTCGTATGCGAGTCACTCGGTCGAGCGAACGATCTCGCTGCGCTTGTTGCGAGGTGCCTTCGAGCCGTGTGCCATTCGACTCAACCATTGGCTGTCTCGCGCACAACTTTGGGACGATCGTCGATGGCTGATCGTGCATCGAAGGTCGCACGACGGCGACGCTCACGGCGAGTTCGATGTCGATCTTGCTGCGACTCCGAGCTTCCTCGAGACGCCGAGCGGCTCGATCCTCGAATGCGGTGTGTTGCTGTCGGTGTTACGCGAGCTGCGCGATCCTGCAGTCATGGACGGCGCGTCGCTGGTGGCCATCCGGACGAGCCAGCTGTTCGAGAGTGCGAGCACCGGAGTCACGCCGCTGCCACTGCGCATTCGACTCGAGCGCCTCCTGCACGAACCACTCGGCTCGTTGCGCCACGTACTTGCGCACGCCTTGTGGCAGCAGCTCGTCCAAACGCACGGCCTGCTGCAGCACGTGGCGAACGTCTTCTTCTTTGCGACGTGTCGGTACCACACGATGGATGCAGAGAACCGCGGCACGGCAGCCAGTGCCGCAGCGGTCGTTCGACAGTACCATCCAGCCGGACAGCAGGCGGCATTCTGGCCGACTGTGCTTTCGATCGCGCAGCACTACGGCTGGTGTGCGCCGCAGTCGGTGCTCGACTCGCTCGACCGCATGATCCAACGCGACAGCGCCTCGACGCGGCCCACGTCGAGCGTCACTGCAAGCCATGCACAGCTACGCTTTGTACTCGCAGCGCCGCCAGCCGAGTTCCTCGGCACCTCGACCGGTACGTGCCCGAGGCACACACATGGAAGCGGCGCACATGAGAGACTCATATATTGACGGCTCGTGTGTCGGCTCCGCTGCAGACATTCGAGGCCTGCACTGCCTCGGATTCGAGTACCAGGCGCCGTTCCCATGCTCGATGATTCTGACCGATCGTGCGATCGCGACCTACAACCGGCTGCATTCGTTCTCGGCACAGATCGAGCTCTGCCGCCACGTTCTCGATCACTGGCAACTGCGGCTCAACCTCGCTGCGCGCAACGAGCGGCTCGCGGCCGATGCACAGCGGCGTTCCGCACGAGCGTGCCGCGTGTTGCGCGTCCGCACGATGCTACACCATGTGGTTCGTGCGCTGCAGTCGTTCTTCTGGGCTCAGGCGATGGCCGCATGGCAGCAGTACTGCCTAGAGGTGCTCGATGAGCAGAGCGACTTCCATTCGATCCTCGAGTCGCACCAACGCCTCCTGAGCACCATAGTGCAGAGGTTCGTGATTTCGTTCGTTCGTATCGAGATCGAGCGAGTCACGCTGATCATCATGTGTTGGTTGGTGGTCGGGAGCAGGTGCATTCTTGGTTCGCGACAATGGGCCATCATGGTGCGATTGTTTGGGTGTATCTTGGAGCTGCGCACGAGTATCATCGAAGGCGACCAAGACGAAACACCAGGTGGTGAGCAGTGGCACGTGGCCGAGAGCATCGCCGAGCGAGCGGAGGCCATTGCGCGGCAGTTCGTGCACGCGCTGCAAGTACAAGCGCGTACGCGATCGTTCCTAATGGCGCTCGTGTCGGCCCTGAACTACAACGGCTGGTTCGATGATCGGCTTGCGCCATCGGTTGTTGCCGAGAGTCAGTGATATTTATGCACTCATCGAGTGCCCACCCCCATGAGAGTGAGAGAGCGATGCTATTTATCGAGTGGTTGCTTGTTTGTTGAAGGACAAGCAGTATGTACAATTTGTGCACGGTGCGGCGAGCCTTGCTCGTGGTCATAAGACGACTACATAAAGGACTTGACAACGTTCCACCACGATGACATGGCCGAAGCGCCTGTGGCGGCGTCAGTGTGGTCGGCTTCGACGGATGGTGCCAGCGCAGCGGCCACCAAGTCGCTGTTGCAGGTCGCCGGCAAGGCATCACCGTCGCCATCGGCGAGGCTCTCGAGCATCACGAAGCCGTCGTCTGCTTGGGTGTCAAGTAGCGAAGCCGTGGTGGCATCATCGCCGGTGCCTTGATGGTCGAGCGAGCTGCGCAGGTGCACGAAGGACGAGGCGGCCTGCTCGTCGCCCGAGCTGCGCGAGTGCACGACCCAGTCGGCCTCCATGTCCTCGTCGCTCTCGTCGCCGCCAAAGGTGCAGCCAAGAATGTCGCGCACTCGGTCGTTCGGCAGCGGCGTGCAAGCGAGGTAGATGTCGAGCGGCGTCTGCTTGTTGCGGTTGCGGTGCTTGGCTTTGCAGCCGGCGAGGATCAGCTGGCGCACGAGGGCGATCAGGTCGCTGGGCGTCGAGCGCGCGCACGTCGCGAGGTAGTGCAGCGCGTTCCAGCGGCTGGTCTCCTCGACCTCGTTGATGTAGGCGCCATGCTTGATCAGCAAGGCGACGAGCGGCATCACGAAGCGCGAGGTCACAGGCAGCGAGGCCAGGCAGCGGAACAGCAACAACAGCGGCGGTAGTCCGGTCTGCCGTTGCGGTTCGTTCACGAGGCGCTTGGCGCCGTCGGTATTCGGAGTGCCGGCGTGTGGGACAGTAGCAGTGGCATCGTCATCGTCGACCAGCTTGGGAGATGCAGGAGGAGCCGTCGATGTCGTCGGTATCGATGTCTGATGCACGGCGGCGCGTTCGATCACCATGCGGCAGGCCTCGAGCAGCGTGTGGAAGTAGTACTTGGCGGCATCGCCATCGCGGATGATCGGGTCCTCGAACGACGCGGCACGAGCCGTGGCTCGCACCAGTAGATGCAACGCGAGGTTGCCTTCGCCGTCGCGAGCCCAGGGATCGCATGGCAGCTCGTCGAGCAGCACGGCCAAGGTGGCGATGCAGGCATTGCGCGACGCCTGCGCCTGCTTGGGATGCAGCACGCAGATGCAGCGAATGCACGCGAGCAACGGCGTGTCGGCCTTGTTGCCCGAGGTGCGTGCGAGGCTCTCGGCGAGCCAGTCGGCACGGTAGTGCAAGCGCAGCTGCCGTAGCGTGTAGGCGTCAAAGTGCGAGACGGCGTGCGCGATCGCCGAGTCGAGGCTCGCACGCTCCTGCCACTGGCGCGAGAAGGTGCGCAGCGTCGAGCTGACTCGGAACTCCGAGGCGCTGTTGTACGTGTGCGTGACGACGAATCCTGGAGCATCGAATGACCACCAGAGCTCGACTGCCGATCGTGCTGGCGGCGAGGATTGCAGTGCAGTTGGCGATGGCGGTGGCTCGAGAGTCGGAGTGGTTGGAGTGGAGCTGTGTTCTTCGAGTGGCGGTGGCTCGTGCACTTGCGATGATGCTGAGGAACATGGATCGGTTGGTTGTTGGTCTGGAGATGGAGATGGCTCTGATGATGGTTCGGGTTCGGGTTCGGGTTCGGGTTCAGGTTCGGGTTCAGATGGCGTTGAATCCAACGTCGTTGGCGCTGGGGCTTGGACAACGGCCGAGAGCAGCACGCACGAGAGCAGCTCGCTCCACGGTGTGCTCTGATTCAGCAGCAGCCGCTCGCATTGTGTCGCGCGATAGAGTTGTTGCGTTCGTTCGTCGAGCAGCTGCACCAGCTGGCGCGAGTTGATATCGATCCACAGCGTCAAGGCATCGGCGTCATCAGCATCGTTGCCTCGCGCATCACTGTTCCGTGCATTGAATGGCCGCCAGTGACGGAAGCAGAAGCACCATCGATCACCATCGTGAAGCGCCGAGTGGATGGCAACGATGGCGAGGTCGCTGGATGAGAAGTCGAACGCGAGCTCGGTAGCGTGCGCGGCTGGCTCACGAGTCGAGTCGTCGACGAGGCCCGAGAACGACACGTGCAGGTGGCGGTGCTCGTGGTGGTACTGGCGCGTGACGAAGGTCAACAGCTCGCCGGCGAGCACGCTCGATCCAGTGAATGCGCCATCGAATCCGAATAGTGGCAGGCGCGAGAGAGTCGCCAGCGTGAGATACAGGCCCTTGAACGAGATGTGAGCGTGGTGCGTAGCAGTGTCGGTGTCGCTATCGGACACGAGGACGCTGCTGCTATCAGCCACACACACACACCACGGCGGCTGCGGGTGAGCGTACTACAACTCAACCAGGGCAAGAGCAGCCGCAATCGAACCTGATATCGAGGCCGTTCGTACGAGCGAGATCGAGAGCGTGCGAGCGCCAGAGGAGATTCGAGGACGCGGCGCGATACCACTGCTGCGACACCTGCGCGAGGTCGGTCAACTCGCGAGGTGATAACCGCATCGAGTGGAAGACCAACAACAACGCCTCGTGTGGTACGATGGCGGTACCAGCCCGTGCACGGCGGGCCATGATCTCACGCACACTCGCACTCGCGAACCAGAACACAGACGACGCGAGAGAGATGCGCACACGAGCAGGAAGGAACAGTGAATGAATCCATCGCCCCCAATCACGAAGCCTATCAATCAAATCCATCGCGATCTTGTGAGGTCATGATATCATTTCATTGCAGTGTACATGCGTGTGCCGTACCACGAACAACATCGTGGCACGGTACGAGGAGGTGTGCGGGGGTTTGACAAATAGATACAACGCTACGATCAACGTAGCGGACCGGCCAGGCGAGCGAGCCATTCGGAGCGCTGCCAGGCTGGCGATAATAACAAAGCGCGCGCTGGCGAGGTGCGCCAGCCGCACGAGAAAACTGGGGCGACGAGACAACGCGACCGACCAACAACAAGATGGAATATCTACACCAGCACAGGCGCCGTTTGCGACGCCGAGCTACAAGACAATAAACACAAACAAACAAAACGTGGTGGCGGCGGTGGCGGCAGAGTCTGGGTTTCGGTTAGGCGAGCTCGGTAGGCATCGCCGCGAAGCACAACGAGTGGCCGGGAGACGCAACCGAGGAGGAGGAGGAAGAAGCCATGGCTGCTTCTACCGACGATGACGGGGAGGAAGCCGAGATGGAGGAGGACGAGGAGGAGGAGGACGAGGTGGAGGAGGACGAGGTGGCAGTCGAGGCGAAGGGCCATGGCTTGCGCAGCATGGCGCTCGAGGCATCGTACGCCGGCGCCATGAGCTCGTTCTCCCTGAGGATGTCCTCGAGCTCGATGACGATCTGCGCCATGGTGGGCCGCTCCTCGGGATCGTGCGCCCAGCAGAGGTGGAACAGCTCGCGCAAGCGGCTCGAGCACCAGGCGGGCACGAGCGGCCGCACGCCAGCCAGCACCAGGTTGCGCAGGTCCGAGAACTTGGTCTGGTCGGCGAAGGCCTTCTGGGCCGCGAGCAGCTCCCAGAGCGCGAGGGCGAAGCAGTAGACGTCGATCTTGTGCGTCAGGTACTCGCTGGCCATCAGCACCTCGGGGCTCATGTACAAGGCGGTGCCGATGCGCGCCGGGTTGGAGAACGAGGCGCCGAGCATACGCCGCGTCAGGCCAAAGTCGCAGATCTTGATCTCCTTGCTGCCGTCAGGGAGGTTGCGGTACAGTACGTTGTCTGTGAGACGACGACGACGACGACAACGGCGATACAGAGCAGCTTCGTTAGTGAGTGGAGTGGAGTGAGTGTGGAGTGGCGGTTGCCGACGCGTACCGAGCTTGATGTCCTGGTGCACGAAATCGCGCTCGTGCATGTAGGCGACGCCGCGCGCCAACTGCACCATCCACGAGAGGCGCTCGTAGTAGCTCGGTAGCAGCTCGGGCTGCGCGATCAGCTTGCGGAGGTCGCCATCGAGCAGCTCGGTGACGACCGTGTTGGGGCTCTGCGGCGTCACGCACGTGCCGAGCAGGCGGCAGATGTTGTCGTGCTTCAGGCGCCTGGGGGTCGTGGCACGCAAAGCGAGCGAGTGGGTGAGTGGGTGAGTGGGTGGGAGTGGTTGGCCATCGAGCTCAGCGTGGCCACGTACTGCATGGCGCGTATCTCGCGCTCGGCAGCGCGCGCGGCGCCTTTCTTGGAAGGCCTCGGTATCTTGACGGCGACCGCGGCGCCCGAGAGGTGCCCGACGAACACCTCGGCAAAGACGCCTTCGCTGATCTTGTGCGAGACGGCGACCTGGCCCGTGAGGTCCGGAGGAGTGAGCATGGTGGGCGACGATGGTAGATATGGGTTCGCTGGCGGGATGTTGGATGCTGGTGTTGGAGTTTGCTTGTTGCTGTTGGATACAAGAGAGTGAAGGAGGTCGGGATATGGCACACACGAGAGAGATAAACACACAGACACACGGGAGATAAACACACTACACACTAAACACTATATTCTACAAACAAACACACAAGACACAAGGCACGGGGAGGCTAGAGACGACTAGAGCCGTGCGTTCACTAGCTAGGCATGCACACGACGAGAGCAGCGCGACACGGGCGCACACGAACACGCGAAACCGGCGGCGGTAACAGAGACGAGACGAGACGAGACGAGACGAGAGAAAGTTCGCTGCCCGACAAAGGTTGTAGCAACGAAGGAAGCTAGGGTTTGTCGGGGCGAGAGGGAGAGTTTGGGCGCTCTGGGGCGCTCTTTTGGGGTCTTGGTGAGGCGGCGGCAGAGGGCGACGAGGAGGTGGTGTTGATGAGGAGAGGAGACGAGCGGAAGACGAAGGGCATCGCTTCTGGTTCTGCTTTTCGATTTTCGGTATCTTCGGTCGTGCTCGGCGTGGTTTTTCGCTTTTTCGGGTTGGATTTTCCCGCCGCCATGCGACATCCACGCGGATTTTCCGCTGAGGCAATCAGCCTCTTATGCGCCATCCACCGAACCAATGTCCGCTCAATACCTCTCTACCTCACTCTCGCAACACCTCGCTCCCCCCAAACACCATGCGGTTGCTCGTTGCTGTCGATGGCTCGGCCAATAGCGCCTCGGCGTTCGAGATGGCGCTCAAGATCGCTCGTCCCGAGCACGACGAGCTGTTGCTGCTGACGGTCACCGAGCGGCTGCCGCCGTTGACCGGCCGCATTCCTCGCTCGTATCTCGAGAGCGCCCAGGCACAACTCCGCAAGCGCAGCACCAAGGTGCTCGAGCACTTTGCGCAGATCGCCAAGGAGCACGGCGTACGGTGGCGACCTCCTCCGTCCATCGCTCGCTATCGTTGCGTAGTTCCTGACTCGTGTTGTCGCTATCTATCGCTGTCGTTGTCGCAACAGTTCAAGTACACGGCGGTCGAGAAGCTTGGCTCCAGCGTCGGCCCTGTGGTCTGCGCCGTCGCCACGAAGCGCAAGGCCGACACGATCATCATCGGTCGTCGTGGCCTCTCGCCGCTTGGTGAGTTCTTCATGGGCTCCACGAGTTCGTACTGCACCGCCAACGCGCCGTGCTCGATCCTCGTGGTGCGCGACCGCGGCGGCCACCACCCGGTGCCGGCCGTGCAGGAGGAGGAGCCCGACGACTACGAGCACCGACACCCTGACGAGGGCCCGACTGACTTTGTGTGAGGCGTACAGCAGCTAGCCTCGCCCTCGCCCTCTCTCTTCGCGCGCGCGCGCACGCACACGTGTGTTGTAGTGTTGTAGTTGTAGCTCCCTCCCTTCGTCGTTCTCGTTGTGCAAGCGCCCCAACGATGGTTGTTTCTTTAGTCGATGGAACCGTGACGGTGCTCGATGGCGGCGAGCACGTGTGGCCACGAGAGATGTACATAGATGTCGACGATCAGAAACACGAGCTCCGGTGGCAGATACGCGATCACCGACTCGCTGTGGCGGAGGTGGAGCAACATCAGCGTGTGCACTACGGCGCGGATCTCGCTCGGGAACTGTGTGTGCTCGTCGGGCCGCCAGCCCTCGCGCTGCAATCGCTGCAGCTGCTGGAGCCGTAGGTCGCGGCGTCTTGCTTCCAGGTTCTCGGGTGCTGTACCGACACGACACGGAGCGAGTGAGCGGTCCGTGTGAGTGTGTGTGAGCCGACACGGGATGGACCCCCATCGCACGTACCATTGCACGCATAGAAGAGATACTGCGCCACGTCCTTGTCGAGCACCTCGCCGCCCGCGATCCTCACCGGCAAGCGATTGAAACCGGCGTTGAAGAGTTCGAGCGAGCGCAGACGTGACAGCGACTCGGGCAGACTCGCGATGCGGTTGTTCGAGAGCGTCAGCTGCCGCAGATTGGTCAGCTGACCGAGCGAGTGCGGCAGGAAGCTCAGCTGGTTGCGCGCGAGTATCAGCTCCGTGAGGTTCGAGAGGCGCGCCAGGTCGTCGGGCAGCTCGACCAACTCGTTGGTGTGCAGATAGAGACCGGTCAGGCCCTCGAAGCGAGCACAGAACCACGGCGGCAGTCGCGAGATGCGGTTGCGCGACAGGAACAGCCGCGTGATGCGCGTGGTCCAGGGAGCATCGAGCGACTCGGGCACGCTCTCGAGCTCGAGGCCCGAGAGCGTGAGCAGTGTCACGGTGTTCGATCGTGCGGCGGCCTCGATGAGTGCCTCGCAAGTGTCGTCGGTCATCGAGTGGGTGCGAGAGCGAGGTGGACATCAAACAACGACGACCACGAGCACGAGCTCGATGTCGACGGCGATGGCGCGGTAGTTGCTTGGTTGCTCGCTCACGCACACGTCATCAATATCACCACCATCCAGGCCTGCCATAGTAGAGAGACACACACACAGATACAACACACACCATCGCGATATGAGCAAGTGTACTATTCAGGTGCTCGGCGCTCGAGCCGCTGGTAAGACGTCGTTGGTTCGACGGTTCTGCGTACGTCGATGATGCTGATGCTGATGCTCGCTCGAGTGTGAGTGTGTGAGTGTGTCGTTCGTTGGCTGATTGGTCGAGTATGCGCCCGATGATCTTGGCTCTTAGCAAAACATCTTTGATGACACACCGGCGTTCGAGGAGGTGGTACGTGTAGCTGCGTGACGAGCGAGCGATCCATTGTAGATGCACATGATGCTGATGATGCTGATGATGCTGATGGTGCTCGTATTCGTCGAGTAGTACCACAAAGTAACAACGATAGATGGCCAATCCATATCATTCATGATCGTACGATGACTGTTCTATCGAGCGATCGAATGATTGATGTCATCGCACGCATCATGATGGTCTCACACGTACTCGCACTCTCGCACTTGCGCAGTCCGATACCGACAACATCGAGCACGCAGGCGATCCAGCCAACTACTATCCGGCCGCCAACGCCTTCATTCTGTTGTTCTCGGTCGAGTCGGTCAAGTCAGCTGAGCATCTCGCCAAGTCGTACGACACCGTGCATCAGTACAAGAGTGCCTCGGCCATCGAGGTCGTCGTCGCGGCCAAGTGCGACTCGAGTGCGCAAGAGCCGAATGCCCTCGAAGTCGGCGCGGTACTCACACGCACTCGCTCACGCACTCGCTCGCCTCGAAGACTTTGTACTGACTGACGCGCATTCGATATCTGTGAGCAGGAGTTTGCTCGTACACACAGCCTGCCGTTCTTCCGCACGAGCTCGCTCAACAACGAAGGCGTCAACGACGTATTCGAGCAAGTGGCACGACTACTCTACAAGCCGGCACACGAAGCCGAGGTCACACGCCAGTCGATGGATGAGACACGGCCGCAAGTACAAGGCAAGAAGGCTGGCAAGTCCGGCAAGGCCAGCAAGTCCGGCAAGGCCGGCAAGAGCTGCCTCGTGTCGTAAGGTGTCGCGGCGATGCTGCAGCCACGATGGCAGCAGCCACGATGGCAGCAGCCCCCTCCCCCAATGCGAGAGCCTTGATCAAGCTTCCTCTGATACTCCTCTTTCAACTGCCACACTCCCTAGATACCTATCTATCCATCTATCTACCTACCTACCTACCTATTTGTTATGTTTCATGTCATCAACGTAGTCGAACTGTTCGGTTGTCGAATCAATCGCTTGTTTGCCTGCTCACGTACACTCTCACTCTCTCGTTACACGTCGTTGTATTTGGCCACGCTGACGACCAGCAACCACACCACGTTGGGCGTCGATGAGTTCATAGCGTTGCGCGGAAGCGATCATGCGACACGTCGGTCGGTTGGGCGTGTTGGTCGTGCTGGTGGCGTTCGTGGTGCTGCTCGTGCACCAGGTGCTGCATCTGCCACAGGTTCCTGGCTCGTTGGAACTCGAGGCGCAACAACGATACCAACAGCGGCTCGTTGAGTCTGAGCATAAGCTCGAGCAACTCCAACAGTTGCAGGAGAAGCTCGTGCAGCAGCTGGCGGCGCAGCAGCAGCAGCGAGTGCTCGAGGACGAGCAGCAGCAGCGCCATGTCGATGATGTCGATGCGGTGTCGTTGCGTCTCGAGCTCGAGAATGCCACTCGCATCGTGCACGAGCTCGAGTCGCAGGTGAGGCAGCTCACGAACGATCCGAACGCTCGAGAGAAGTGGTTCCAGAAGCAAGTCGATCATGCCATCGAGTCGTTGGCGACATGTCGTACCGAGCTGCTCGCGACACAGCAGCGTCGTTCGGACCTCGAGCACGATGTGCGGCGCATCACGAAGCAGCTCGAATCCACGAGCGCCAACGCCGAGCAGCAGCTTCAATCGGTCGACGCCGATACGTGGAGCCTACGCGAGCGACTTCGAGAGCTCACACGTCGTGTCGATGATGCCACACGAGTATCGCCAGCGATCGCGGCCTATCAGCGTCGATATCCAGGCGCCGAGCAGCCGCTGACGCAAGCCGTGCTGCCGCCAGTGTTGGTGCGCGACAAGTGTCTCCAGGGCACTGCCAATCAAGCGGCATGCCTCAACAAGACGCGGGTCATGTACCATGCCGAGTACGCGTATCCGCCGTTCGTGTTGCCGATGCCCAAGTTCGCGTCGCGTGAGGATCACCAGTGGTTCCTGCAGAACAACTTTACCAAGCAACTGCTCGAGACCTCACAAAGGTGCACGGTCGCCGACGCGAGCTTCTGTGTGCGGGACTCTCATCAACAACAACAACAGCAACAGCAACAGCGACAGCAGTACGACGACGATGCTGAGCGTCACTTGGCGTACTACACGCCGCAGCATGTGCGAGGCCACATTAGCGCCGTGCGCAATGGCGTGTACCGCGGCTGGGTGGACTGCGGCCAATCGACGCCGCTCGAGTTCTTCACCAAGGTGCTCGAGCGCAACGAGTACTCGAGCGCCACGACGTACGACTCGCTCGTGAGCCTCGTGTGCGACGGCGGCTGGTCGTTCCAGCACTTTATCGACAACGTCTTCCCCAAGATCGCGCACGCGTGGGAGCTCATCGGCACCGACGCCAACGTCAAGCTCCTCGTGGATCTCACCGACCGCCGGCACAAGCCGGTGCTCGAGCTGCTCAAGTTCATCGGCTTCGACGAGCAGCGCATCGTGCGCTTCTCGCTCTCACACAAGCTCGTGGCACGCGAGCTGCTGGTGCCATGCCACGCGCCACCGATCCATCCCTTCCTGTGGAGCAAGATGCAGGCGCTGCTGGGCGTCGCGCAGGTGCCACTCTCGGAGCGACGCATCATCTCGTACCTCTCGCGCTCCAATCGCAAGGAGCACGCGAACGCCGGGCGCACGGTGCTCAACGAGCACGCGACGCTCGAGGCCCTGCGAGAGTGGGCGCAGCGGCGACAGCCACCGATGCAGCTCGAGGTCTTTAGCAGCTCGGCGCTCGGCACGCCCGAGCGAGTGGTCGAGTACTTTGAGCGCGTGGCAGTCATGATCGGGCCGCACGGCGGCGCCTTCTACAACCAGGTGTTTGCGCCGCGCGATACGGTGCTCGTCGAGTTCATGCCCGTGCTGCGCAGCGAGTTCCGCTCGACCATGCGGCATCCGGCGCGCATGGTGTGGACCATGGCCGGGCTGCTGAACCAGACCTACTACCAGATGCCGTGCGAAGCGTCGCGACCTGACGACACGGCCGACATGGAGGTCGATATCACCAAGCTGATTGCGATCTTGGATAGGGCGTTTTCGTGAGTGAGTGAGTGAGTGAGTGAGTGAGTGAGTGAGATAGATATCGTGAGATATCGTGAGCGAGAGTTGTACATTGACGTGAGTGTGCAGATAGCTTAGTGTTTAATATATATATATGTCGTGTGTTAGAGTTGCGGTAAAACAAACATCAATAATCAACGATAACGATACAAATACAATCTAATCGATCTCTATCAATGTACAAGGTCATCAGAGTCATGTGTGCCATACAGAGGAGCTATTGCGATGGCGCCTGCGGTTGCGGTTGCGGTTGCGGTTGCGGTTGCGGTTGTTGTTGTTGCGACGGCACAGCAGGTGGCGTTCGCGCGTACGCTTCGGCGAGGATCTTGGAAATGTCCTGGCAGCGCAGCCAGCGGCCGTGCGGCTCGTGCAGCGACATGACCACGTCGTTGAAGGCCGCGTCAAAGACGTTGGGCGACGGCACGTCGGTGGTCGAGGCGACGCGCAGGTCCTCGATCAACTTGGCGGTCGTGCGCTTGGTGTCAGGCGAGAAGCCGAGGTCCTTGTCGAAGAAGTGCTTGTGGTAGAGGTTGAGCGCCGAAGAGCGGCACTGCGTGCGCCAGCGAGCCAAGCGCGAGTTCTCGGGCGGCACCCATGCCGTGCGCTTGAGCGCCGCCGGCAGCGGTGGATCGGTGGTCTCCATCTCGGTCGGACCGAGCGACGCCAGCAGACGGTACGCCATGACGTCCTCGATGAAGGCAATGTACTCCTCGGAGTGCTCGCGCTCGAGCGCCTCGCGAAAGTAGAAGCGCAGTATCGGGTCGTCGAGTGTCTCGCGCAGTGTCGGCCCGGGACGCGCAGGGTCGGGCGCCGTCCACGAGAACGACGCCACGTCGCCCGCGCCGCCGGCGGCCGAGAGCTCCTCCAAATCGCTCTGCAGCGAGATGGCCTGCAAGCCGTTCGATGAGCGCACAATGAGCGATGCCGGTCGCGCGCGGGTCGGCCGACGCGGCGGCGTCAGTGTCTCGCTCGAGCCTTGCCCAGGCTCCTGGGCGGCGCCTCGACCACGGCCGCGGCCAGCACCACGACCCGCGCCACCGTTGGCACCGCTTGGATTGCCAGCACCTCCCGATCTCACTGGCTTGGCTTGCTGTTGCTGTTGCTGCTGGCGCTGAGGTGGCGGCGACGTCGTCGTCGTCGTTACGATGGCGGAGGTGGCTGCTGGCGCCACCGAGAGCGACGGCACACGCGCATCATCAACATCGATCGGTCGCTGTGTGGGTGAGGTCGGTGTCGAGGACTCGGGAGAGGTGGGTGGCGTCGGCTTGGACGCGAGGCCCGAGAGCAGCAACGCAGGCGGCGATGCCGTGACGGCGCCCGAGCGCGTCGGCCTGCTCGGTGGCGGGTCGCTCGGCGGAGGTTGAAACGCGGTTGTTGAGGCGCCGGGTGGCGGTGGCGGCAAGTTGGTCGGGACTGCAGTGGCAGCAGTAGCAGCAGTAGCAGCAGTAGCAGCAGTAGCAGTAGCAGGAGGAGGAGTGTCGGCAGCAGGAGTGGTGGTGCTTGGCGGCAGCACGACGCCAGCCAGCAGGTCGGACATGCTGCCGACCGAGCGAGAGCGACGTCGATGCGCCTCGCCTGGCGCCTCGAGCGTTCTGCCGGCACCTCGGAGTGTCGCACTGGCACCAGCAGGCGCCGGTGACTTGGTGCGGCTTCGCGGCGGCACTCCGGCGGTGCTGTTCAACGCACCCGCCGCTGATGGCGGCGTCGCGGCATTCGACGACGCATCGCTCGTGGCCCCGAGGTTCGCAAAGAACCGACGAAAGGCTGATGGCGCACCACTGCCAGCGCCGGCGGTTGCTTGCTTGCCGCTGGTCGGTGGCGAGACGGCGCGTTGTATCGAACGCGACTCGGCGTCGATCTCGGTGTACAGGCCGCGAACGAACCGAGCGTGCGGCTCGCGCAGCATCGACAACACCGAGTGGTACGCGAGGTCAAAGATCTTGAGTGGATCGGCCGTAGTGGCAGTGGTGGTGGTAGTGGCACCAGTGGTGGTGGTAGTGGCACCAGCAGCATTGTTCGGTGAGAGTAGCGCGTTCATGCTCGCGTGTACGGCCTGCTGCTCGACCTGCGACAGGTTGAGCTCGCACGGCGTAAAGTACTTGTTGTACAATCGCGTCGCCGTGTCGAGCGGCGTCGCGCCAGAAGCCACGCCGAACGCAGTGGCCGCGCCACCGCTGGCCAGCAACGAGGCCGCGAGTTGATCGGGTGTCTGGTGGCCTGTGGGAGCACGTGGTGGCGGTGAGGTGGCCGCGGTGGCCGCGGTGGCGGCTGCGGCATTGACGGCCGTGCTCGAGAGCGCCACGAGGTCGCGAGCCTCGCGCACGGCCAGCAGAAAGTCCAGGTGCTCGGCGCAGAACTCGCGCTCGAGGAAGCGTCGAAAGCGACCGGCGATCCATTCGATCGAGAGCGTATCTTCAAGCAGCGGGAAGTTGGCGCTCTTGATATGCGCCAACAACAACGACTCGGCCGACGCGACGTCGTTGGTCTTGATGGCGTGCCACGCCTCGAAGATGGTCTGCACCTCACGCGAGGAGCGCTTCATCTCGCGGGTGAGTGTGAGGAGTGAGAGAGAGCGTGCGTGTGTGTGAGGGCGCGAGAGAAGGCAGGCAGAGGCAGACTGTCGAGTAGCGACAGCGTGAGAGTGCGCGAGCGAGTGCAGGCGAAGAAGCAACGACCTGCTTCTTGTCGATCGAGCGCGCTGTAGTTCGGAAGGCGATCGATCGGACGCTCCTGATTGGCCGCTCGATCGCCCGATTAATTGTCGCCCTGCGGCCTCCCGGACCTCGCGGCGCTCGCTATCGATACGTACCTGCGGCCGCGCCACCGGGGAGGTTGAGACACGACCTCCTCCAGCGCTGCTGCCGTGTCTCCCAGGCGCGTCGGTAAGCCCACCGAACGAGAAGGAGCTGCGCCATCGGTTAGTTCGTTCGCACTGGCAATCGACATTCGCTGCTGCTGCAGCCATTCCCACCACTCTCGCTCCTCCTTCATTCTCCTCGTCGCTCGCTCTCGCTCGCCGCCTCCTCCTGCGCTGGGCTCCTTCTTTCTCGTCTCGTTCACTGTCGTGTCTCTCGCCTCGATCCTCGTCGCTCTCACGATGCTCGCGTCTACGCCGCAAGAAGCGCCTCTCGGTACCGCGTGGCTCGAGGCGTCGCTCGAACCGCGCGACGCCACCGAGCTCTCGGAGCACGCGATTGGCGAGTTCTGCGCTCAGCACACCAACGCGCAGGTCGCTCGCTCGGCGGCTCCCGGCGGCGGCATCGTGCCGCACATGACGCTGTGGTACATTGGCGCCGTGACCGAGTCGATGCTCGACGGCCTGGTGGCTGCGGCGCGCGAGGCCAACACGGCCGAGCGCGTGCTGGCGCTGCTGGACGCCCGGCCTGGCACGGTTCGACTCGAGCATCCGTTCCCGAACCACATCGCGCTGCGGTACGCGACGCAGGACGACGACAAGCTCCGTGCCGCGCTCGGCAACCTGTTCGACACGGCGACGACGGCCGGCGTCTTTGCCACGCACAAGGCCAAGATCACGCCGTACTCGCAGCCGTTGACGCCGCACCTGACGCTCTTCGAGCACAGCTCGCGCGAGAACGCCGCCGCGCACTTTGCCGACCTGCGCGCCAATGGCTCGATGGAGCACGTGGCCGCCTCGTGGCAGGCGCTGCACTTTGGTCGCGCTCACTTGGCCGTGCGAGACAAGCGCCCAGGCTTCGAGGGCTTGCGCTACGTCGAACTGTAACGCGCAGCATCAGCATCAGCACCAGCCGTACCCGTACTCATACTCGTACGCGCCGTGCTATCGCCATTTGCGAGAAGAGAATCGTGCTATCGATCGAATCGAAACAGCACTGGTGTATATTGGCTCACATTTGTGACACGATGACAATAACAATGACGATGACTCGCACGACTCGCACGACTCGCACGACTCGCACGACTCGCACGACGTGCACGAACGAATGCGCTCACTTGCTGCCACTCGCCGCGGCATCGATCACATGACGCGAGATGATCATGCGCTGAATCTGCGCCGTGCCCTCGTAGATCTGGAAGATCTTGGCGTCGCGCATCAACTTCTCGACCGGGTACTCGGTGTTGAAGCCGTAGCCGCCAAAGATCTGCACGGCGTCGGTGGCGCACTTGTTGGCGACGTCGGCCGCCCACGCCTTGGCGATCGAGGCGTAGTAGGTGTTCCTGCGGCCGACGTCGATCTCCCACGCCGAGCGGTGCACGATCAAGCGGCTGGTCTCGATGCCGATCGCCATCTCGGCCAACATGAAGGCCACGGCCTACGCGCAACACCAACAGCAGGTTAGCAGTGATTCCAGTCGAGTGCGAGTGCGAGTGAGAGTGTGAGCGTGCCTGATGGTTGCAGATGGCCTGTCCCATGGTCTTGCGCTCGAGCGAGTAGCGAGTGGCCTCGTCCATGGCACGACGTGCGAGGCCCAAGGCGCCGGCACCGACCGGCGGGCGCGTACGGTCGAACGCGCCCATGACGATCTTGAAGCCCTGGCCCACGCTGCCGACGACGTTCTCGTGCGGCACCACGACATTGTCGAACGAGATGGCGCGAGTGTCGGACGCCCGCTGGCCCATGTTCTTCTCCTTGGCGCCGACCGTGATGCCGGGCGTGTTGGCGTCGAGCACGAAGGCCGTGAAGGCCTTGCCGGCGCTGGCGCTCGCGTCCGTGCGCGCCAGCACAAAGTACCAGTTCGCGACGCCGCCGTTCGTGATCCACTGCTTGTTGCCGTTCAGCACCCACTTGTCGCCCTGCTTGACGGCCGTCGTCTTGATGCCGGCCACGTCGCTACCGGCACCGGGCTCGGTGACGCAGTACTACACCACCACCACCATCACCACCATCAGCATCACCATCGTCCTTCTCTCGCTCTCTCGCTCTGAGTGGGAAGCACGTAGTTCCCACTCGACGACGACCACGATGATCATCGATGATCATCGAGCACACGAGACCACGTAGCGTACCGCTGCAGCAAGCGGCTCCTCCGTCATACGACCGAGGTACTTCTTCTTGATGGCGTCGTTGGCGGCCAGGATCAGCGGCGCCTCGGCTAGGTCGTTCGCAGACACAGCGGTCGAGATGCCGGTGCAGCCGTACGCCAGCTCCTCGGCGATCACCACGCCCTCGACGCATCCAAGGCCCAGACCGCCGACCTCCTTCGGAATGTGGAGGTTGATGAGACCGAGCTCCCACAGGCCTTTGAAGATATCCCAAGGGTACGCGCCGGTGCGGTCATACTCGGCTGCACGAGGGATGATGTTGCTATCATCATCGAGGTCGAGATCGAGGTCGAGATCGAGGTCGAGATCGAGGTCGAGATCGAGGTCGAGATCGAGGTCGAGATCGAGGTCGTCAGTACATATCCCTATCTCTCGCGCACGGGACCACAACAACATACTCGGCCGTGAACTTGCGAGCCATCTGCTGCATCTCGCGTTGTTCATCCGTGAGCTCGAAGCACAGGCCAGTGGTCGGCACCGGCAGTGCGTGGCTGGACCACGTGCGCCGCGAGGTCGCGTGCGCCACGACGCCGCCGCGACGCAACGCGCCGCCGCCCACCGACACCACCACTCGTGTCGCCGCCGCCACTCGCGTCAACGATCGAAGCATATTCGAGAGAGAGAGCGAGCTGCGATGCAGTCTATCAATCAATCAATCAACCACCTTCCTCGATGATGATAACAAGCGCCACGAGGAGAGGGGAGGTGGCACGCGCACGACGACAACAAGCGAATGATGCACGAATGTGGCTCGCGATGTCAATGTCGGTTGTCAATGTTGTGGTTGTGGTGGTGGTGTATTGTCTCACGTTCTCTATGGTACACGGCGAACGAATCAATATCGGCGTGTGCGTCACGCCTTGTTGGTACTTGGCGTCGAGGCTTGCACCCACGCAAGCACTTGCTGGTCCAGGATCTCGAGCGGTATCGCGCCATTGCCGAGCACCACGTCGTGGAACTGGCGAATGTCGAAGCGGCTGCCGAGCTGCTTGCGTGCCAACGACTTGAGCGACGAGATCTTGAGCTGCCCCGACTTGTACGCCAGCGCCTGCCCTGGCCACCCGATGTACCGCTCAACCTCCGACACGACCTCGAGCTCCGATAGGGCCGAGTTCGAGAGAATGAACTCGACGCTCTGCGTCTTGGTCCAGTTGAACATGTGGATGCCGGTGTCGACCACCAGTCGGCAGGCGCGCAGCATCTCGTCGTCGAGGCGGCCAAAGTTGGCAGCGTCCGAGTCATAGATACCCATGTCGACTCCGAGCGACTCCGAGTACAAGCCCCAGCCCTCGGAGAAGGCCGTCCAGTCGCCGTAGACGCGGAACAGCGGCAGATTCGGCAACTCGGCCTGCAGCGCCGTCTGCAAGTGATGGCCCGGCATGGCCTCATGCAGCGTCAGCGAGTACATGCCATACCGCGGTCGCGAGGGCAGGTCGTAGGTGTTGACGAAGAAGGCGCCTGGCCTCGTGCACTGTTCAATCGTTCCCTCGTGTGAGTAAACCAAGTTACGAGCACTGCTCTCTCGCGCTCTCTCTCTCTCTCGCTCTCTGCATACCGCTGCATCACTGCCAATGTAGAAGCCAGCCGCCTCGGAAGGTGCTTGGTTCTCGGGCACCGGTTCGATCGTATACGGGCAACGCGGAAGTGTACCGAATAACGACGGGAGCTTGCCGTCGATCTTCTTGGACAACAGCATCACAAAATCTGCGACACCGAGTGTGCAGATGAGCACAACAACGAGCGAGGGCGAGAGAGAGAGAGCGAGAGCTCAGTAGCACGTACCCAGCAGCTCTTGTTCTGTCGCAAACTGGTATCGCACATCAGCGCGCAAGCGGTTGGTCCACTCTTCGAACGATCCCGTGAAGCCGTTCGCTTTCAGAATGGCGTCCATCTGCGCCCGGATGCGTGCCACCTCCGAGAGGCCGAGCTCGTGCACCTTCTTCGCCGTTTGGCTCTTATCGTTGGTGAACTTGCGCACCAGGAACTCGTAGTACGCGCTGCCGCCCGGGAGAGCACTGCCGCACCGCCAAGCAACTGCTCGTCAGCAGGAAAGAGAGAGAGCGTACGAGCCTGCGAGCGTGAAGAGTGCCAATCGAACCTGAGACCGAGCGAGCTCTTGCGGCATGCAGGCAAGTAATCGGTAGTGAGGAAGTCGGCCAGCTTGGTGAGTGCCGGGTTGACGCTCTCGGCGATCGCCTTGCGCGCGAGCTCGGCTTGCATCGTGGTGTACTGCCCGAGCACGACACGCTTCTCTCGGCGACCTGCCACCGAATCGAGCGCTCTCTTCCGTCTCGCAGGCGCCTCTGTCGGAGTGGGTGTTGGTGCAGGAGGCGTCGAATCCGGTGGCGGTGGCGACTCTGGCGCTGGAGGAGGCGGCGACTCTGGCACTGGAGTTGGAGTTGGAGTTGGAGTCGGCGGCGAATCTGGCGCTGGAGGAGGCGGCGACTCTGGCACTGGTGTTGATGTTGGAGTTGGAGTTGGAGTCGGTGTCGGAGTCGGTGTCGGGGTGGGTGTTGGAGTGGGTGTTGGAGTGACCTCGACGCCAAGCACGAACGGCTCGTAGAAGATGCTCTCGCGCACGTTCGCCTTGATGAGATCCAACACTTGATCGGGGACAAGGTGCATCGCTGCATCGTTCGAGAAGCAGGCAGGTGTGAGGAAGCCGCCTCGGCAGCACCAGAGGCGTTGCGTTGCATCGCGTACCTTCGTAGGGCTGCACCCAGTTGATGCGAATGCCCTCCTCGAGCAGGGAGATCGTTTGGTCGATGTACTTGGGCACGGCATTCAGGCGCGCAATGTAGTCGTCAAAGTCCTTCTTGGTATCGAACGGCGTGACCGACAGCATCTGCACGAGCTCGACCTGCGGACCGCTCATGGTCGACATGGCCATCGTGTGACTGTTCTTGTACTTGTTGTCCTCCTCGGTCACGAGCTCGAGCTCCAGCGATAGCAACTACGTGTCGAGCGAGAGAGCAAGTAAGCTTGATATTCGTCGTGGTGCTGCTGATCAGCAGATGGTGCCGTACGCGATAGTTGAGCGTGTCCTCGGGGCTCAAGTCATCGATCGGTAACGACTTGACTCTCGAACTGATATCGTTGTACTTCTTGGTGAAGCCGCTCAAGGCCATCTGCGCGCGACCATCGAGTGCTTACGTGAGAATCGAGAGCCTGCTGTCTGCTGTCTGCTGTCTGCCGTGGCATACCAGCGATGGATCAGGCAGCTGTGCATTGCGCGTTCGATTGCCTGTGTACGTGAGCAGAATCGGGTTCTGTGCGACCTTGGTCTCCCAGTACTCGAGCTCTAAGGAGTGCAGTGATACGGATTGATGGTAGACTCGATGAAAGTCCGATGCGTGCGATGCCAGGAGACCGATCGCGACGCAGAGGAGTATCAGAGCGACCACGAGGAACAGCAGCACCATGGCCGAGATGCAGCGGTTGTTCTCCTCGAGCCAAGCAGACATGCGCTCGGAGGTCGACAGCTTGGAGTCTTCGTCGTCGGGAGTAGCGTGTCTCGAGGGCTCGGAAGTTTCGGTGGCGACGTGCGGCTTGTCGGCGTCGCCCAGCTTCGACGAGGTCGCGAGCGATACCTGATGGCGCATTGGTTACAACCCAGCACATCGCGCGGGCGCGCGGGAGGGAGAGGGCTCTGCTACTGCCACAATCACGACGCACGTTCTGGAACTCATCTCTTGATGTCGAGGCACGTGGTTTGCTCGGTGGGTCTGGTGCTGTGTGGTACGAGCTGCCACCTGACGACGAGGACGATGATGGCGGCGACGTCAGCGGGTCTGGCGCAGCGACATAGACCTGACGGTCATCAAAGTCACCAAAGGACTCGTTGGTGAACGACGAGCTGGTATGGCCCGTGTGGATGACGACGCTCTCGACCGACTGCGCGGGCACCGGCACCGGCGCCTCATACGAGCGGCGACTGTCGTGCGAGGCGACGGCATCACGCGCGAGCACAGGCTCCGGCTCGGTGTACACGTGTGCCGCCGGCGGATGCAGGTGCTGCAATCCTGGTGGCAACGGCCAGTCGTCGTCGCTCATCGAGTGGCTGGAGTGGTGGAGTTCACCGACGACGCTGCTGAGATGGATCGAGTGAGCGGGTGAGTGAGTGAGGTTGTGGTGTGAGTGAGAACAGAGCAACAACGCAATGATGGAAGATCGACAGCGAATGCTCTCTTTACTATTCTCACTTGCTCGCTGCTCGCACGAAGGGATTGCCGGGGGCAGTGGCTTGCGTGGTGGCAGTCCAGGGCGACACCAACTCGTGGAGTGGTGGGCGTATTGGCTCTCGTCTTCGGTTGCCGAGCTCGAGGCGTGGGTTGGGACGTGGTGGCTGGAAGTCGTCGTTCAGCAGCGATTGCGCATAGACGGCTTGCATGTTGACGCTCGAGTCCTCGTCGTCGTCGAACGAGCCGTCGGCTATGAACGACGACAGGTCTCGGTCCAGGTCTTCGGCCGAGCTGTTCTCGTCAAGGTGCAAGTGTTCTTCCTCGCTGCTGTAACTCGCTTCGGTGTCGAAATAGCGCGACGGCGAATGGGAGCGTTGCAACGAGCGTTTGGCGACGCTCATTCGACTGGTGCGCTTGCTTGCGACGCGCGACTTGTTGTTGACCAGTTTGCTGCCACGCTTGCGCTTCGATGATGACGAAGTTGTGGTATCAGCTCCGCGACGCAGCCGCGAACGCTTCTTCGGGGACTGCGACAGCTTGCCCTGAGAGAGAATGAGCGGCTGTTCTTCGTCGTCATCGTCGAGCTGACTGTCACTGTCGCTCGCGTAGTGGCGTTTTTGTTGCTGCTGCTGGTGTCTGCCTGGTGAGCTGCGAACTGCCTCAAGGTTGGTTCGCTCGTCGTCGCTTGTCGGTGGCGTCACGATCGAAACTACGATTTGGCTCGCGGCGACCTTGGCGTCCACGATCTGCTGGCAAATTTGCAGGTCATCGTTCGAGAACTCGCCCTCTGCACGAGTATGTCAGAAGCAAGCAAGCAAGCAAGAATGAATGACTGAGAATTCGGCAGACAAGGCGCAACGTACGGTGATCCTCATCGACATGCACCCTAAGCGCCGCTTTGGATAGCTGCAACTCGCAGAACGGACAACGATGGAGCTCTGCCACTGGTGTGGCGACTGGCACATCGTCGTCGTCGCCGCCGTCGTCGCTGCTGTCTTCCAGTACCTGCAGCGTAATCGGCTGGGAAGATGGTGGCTTGCTGACTGCTTCGGCAGCCGCCACGTTCGCGCAGAAGCTGTCGGGCAGAGGCGCAAACGGCGGAGACGAGTGGAGCATCGCATCGGCGGGAGATAGGCGGCCGAGATGGTCAGCTCCCTCGCCAGCAACGTCATCCGGCGGCACGGGAGCGATGGGCGACGGCGTCGGCAGTACGATGAACATCTCGTCATCGACGCCGTCAAAGTAGTCCCGGTCGTGGAGCAACGAAGAGCCAGCACGGCGAGGTGCTTGCGGTACGTCATCGGGCGCCGGAGCCGCGGTCGCCGCGTCGAGCTCGAACTCGAGAGGCAGCGGCTCGAACGAAGGCGTCAGCTGCGGCGACTCCTGCGACGCGCTGGGCGACGGTTGCGGCACGGGATCGTCGTACAGCGGAGCAGCCGAGGCGGCAGCAAGGCCCTTGAGCAGCGAGAGGCTGCGCTGCACGCGAGCACGGAAGCCAGCGCGGGCCGCCTTCTTGATGCTCTCCAACGAAGCTTGTGGCTGTTGCGCCGTGTGCGCCGTCGGCTCGGCCGGTGGTAGCGGCGGCGGCGGAGGCAGTGAGAGGCACACCTTGCTCGAAGCGCGGCACTTGAGCGGTGTGGCGAGGGCGAACGCCTGTTGCAGCGACGGTAGCGTCCACAAGGCGCTGGGGAATGCTCGCGGTGGTGGTCGCGGGTACATTGCCAGCCACTGCTCGTACGGGTTGCATTCGATAGGAAACGCGAGTGGCTCGTCAAGATCAAGCGGATGCGGTGGCGCTGCTGCTGCTGGTGGAGGTGGTGGAGGCTGCGAAGAGTCGGTTGCTGCAGGAGGCGGAGTGGCGTTCGCGACGTGCGGCGGGCTCTGAGAGTAGGGTTGGTCGTCAATGTCGACAACGGTACCGTGAAGCTGGCGAGACTTGGGCGGTGGCATTCGCATCAACAAGCTGCGAATGTCCGACGAGTCTGTTGGGGCGGTTTCGGTGGGTGCCGCGACGAGCATGGCATCGGTGCCAGCCACCTCTGCGGCGGGCTGCACTGCGCTGGGCGTCGTTAGCACGAGTGTTTTCTTGGCGGAGCTTGTCGTCGTGGTGGTGGTCGTCGGTGGAGGCTGATCTGCGGTCGTAGAGTCTACACGCTGTCGTTTCGAAGGCTCGGGCTCTGGATCGGTGGTGCGGTTGCGCTTGCCGAGTCCTACTGTGCTCTTGCGGCGAGGAGTGCTTACACCAAGGCGCAGGTTGCGTACGTGCATCGACAGCGAGACGAGCACGTTCGAGCGGCTGGCGTGTGCAATGTGATACACTACCGGGGGAAGCGTGGTGAGCGAGGTTGTGAGCAAGGAGGAATGTAGGTATGTATGTATGTACCTGGCGATGGCGTGGCCTGCGGATGCAGTCTGGCGAGGAGCGCGAGGCTCTTGGGAGGCGGATACTCGAGTTCCGAGAGCTCGGCATCGAGGGCCTCTTGGTCGATCTCGGTCCAGTGCTTGCCGACCGTGGTCGTGAGCGCATCGCGAGGCAGCGGAGCGTCGACGTTCAATCGCTTGCCGGAGGCGTCGCACAGTGGCGGCGAGATGTACTCTCGCTCGGGCACTGGAGCGCCATCGGGCAGCAGCGAATGCGGCTCGGTGGTCTCGAACTCGTGTGGGTGCTCGCGCATCATGGTGATGAGGCCCGAGTTCTTGCTCTTGCTGCGCTTGTACTTGTCGACCTCCGAGCCGCTTGCCAGAACGACTAGACAGGCCGATGATTAGGATCGCGGGAGCGGCGGATCGAGATGCGCGAATGACGACGTACTGCAGGTGCCGTCCTTGCGACGGCCCGTTCGGCCGCGCCGCTGCACTGAGCGAATGGCCGAGTCTTGCACATCGAAGCACACGATCAGATCGACCTCGCCAATGTCGATTCCCTCCTCGCCGATCGACGTGCACACGAGCGTATTGAAGTCTCCGGCCTTGAAGCGTTCGAGGATGAGCTTCTGCTCCTTCTTGGAGATGCCGGCCTTGCTGTCGACAGCGAGAACGACAACAATCGAGCCAGTGAGAAGGAGAAGCAGCAGAGCACGAGACGAGACGAGACGAGACGAGACGTACGAGTTGGCTCGCGCTTGGCCCGTGAATGCCATCGGTCGTATGATGGGCTGGTGCTGGAGTAGCATCGCCTCGATCTCCTCGACGCTATCGCGCCACTGCGAGAACACCATCACCTTGCTGCTGGCCTCCTTGGTTGCCGCGGCGGCCTTCGAGTCGTCGTCTTGGTTCGCCAAGGCCGCTGCACTCTCAGCAGCGATCGCGGCAAAGTGCGAGAGAAGCAGTTCCTTGAGGTGCAGAAGCTTTGGATGGTTGTTGGTGTCGCCCTTTTGCGGAGCGCCGAGCGAACGCATTACGAATGAGTACTCGGACGAGTTCACAATCTGCTTCCGCATTGCTCTGCACAAGCGAGTGAGTGAGTGAGTGAGTGAGTGAGCACAAGATTGCTGCGCAAACATGGGCATACTTGGCATGGGCTTCGGATTCGAACGACGCCAGCCGCTGTGCGAACACGTAGAGGCCATGAGTAGTGAGTGCCGTGTGGGCGTTGAGCAGCGCTTGGGTAGTGGCAATCAAGGCCTCAGCACGCTTCTTGTCCGAGAGCGGTAGCGGGCCATCACGCGCACGCAAGCGAGCGGCTTCCAGGGTGGCTTTGTTAATCTGCAGGCACAGAGAGAGAGAGAGATCAGCAACCTACATCGATGATGGAATGGCGAGTGCGAGCGAGACACTGCGTACTTTGGAGACGTCGGGGTTCGTGATGACCGAGAGGCGATGGAGCTGCTCGAGCGGGATCTGGAGCACCTTGGCGAACTTGCGCTTGAGGTCCTCGAGGCGCGGCGTGAGGTCAAGCTTCTCGAGTTGGCGCTCGGTGTTGTTGATGTACTTGGCGACGTCGGCATCGGTCTCGGTGCGCAGCTCGACGCGTGAGATCAGCAGGTTGATCATGACGTTCTGGATGGCGAGCTGGCCCTCGCCGGGCGAGGCCGTGAGAGCGAGCACTCGAAAGTGCTTGGTGGTGGCGCGGATCAGGCGCACGAGCAGACAATAGGCGTGGTCGCCTTGCGCCTGGTGCGCCTCGTCGATGACGACGCACGAGATGGCGCTCGCCGGACAGACGCCGTCTTGAATGTCGTTGTTGACGGTCTGCGGCGTGGCGAAGAACAATCGATGGCTCTCCCAGAGCGCCGGACGCTTGTCGGGAGCCGTGGCGCCGGTGAGGGACGCCACGAGCTCCTTGGCGATCGGCAGGTACGACAGGCAGGCATTGCGCTGCTGCGGCACGAGCGAGTTGTTCGGAACCGCAAAGATCACCTTGGCTGTCGACACGCCCGCGACGAGAGATGGCACGGATCACGCCAACATCATTGGTTCATGCATACGCGCCGAATGTCTCTGATAAGAACAGTAGATTCAAGCAAGAGCGAGCGAGCGAGGGAGCCACACGATTGGATACGTACAGGTCGGGAACCAGCGCAGATAGTTGTGAATGACCGTGGCAGCGATGAGCGTCTTGCCGAGGCCGGTCGGCAGGCACACGAGCGTGTTGGCATGCAAGGCGTGCTCGCTGATCGACTGCTGGTACTCGCGCACCGGGCGGTCGAGGCTGCGCGGGTACTCCCATGTACGAATGGCGCGCTCGTCGAACGCCTTGGGCTCGTCGGTCGGCGGCGTTGCGATGGTCGGGAAGACGGCGAGCTCGCGTGGCTCGTAGCCGAAGGCGCCGCTCTTACGCTTGGTCTTGGGGGTTGTGGTGGTGGTGGTGGTGGCAGCAGCAGCAGCCTTGGCCTTGGGGCTGGTCTTGCGGGCGGAGGTGGGCTTGGGCTTGGGCGGCGATGGCGTGTGCACGATGGGCGGCGCATTGGCCGACTGCGGCACGACGAAGACACGAGATGCAGGCCCGATCAAAGCAGCAGGCGGTGTTGATGAGGTGGTAGTTGTGGATGTAGTTGTGGATGTGGATGTAGTTGTGGACGTGGATGTGGATGTGGATGTGGCGATCGAGGTCGAAGTCGGGAGATAGCGCTCATGGCCGAGGTCAATCTCGAGGTCGGCGAACGCGGCGTCGTCGTCGTCGAATGCGTCGGCTGGCAGCGCCAGGAGCTCGAGGCTCAACTGGTCTGCTCGCGACACTGGAGCAGCAGAGCTCATGCGAGCGGGCGTGGAGGTCGCGGTCGCTGTCGGTGTCGGTGTGGCGTGAGCGCGCGGCGTCGTGGCGCTGATGGTCGCGTAGCGCTGCGTGTTCCTGCTCGTGACGACGAAGGTACGGCTGGCGCGAGGGGCATTCGCGAGCTGCTCCTGTTGCGCGGCGGTCAACTGCTCGCCGACAGCATCGGGGTCGTAGATGGCGGCAGCAGCAGCAGCAGCAGGCGGAGGACGGCTGGGTGATGCTGTTGCCGTGGCTCGCGGCGTTGTGTCGAGCAAGCGGAAGCGAGGTCGCGCCGAGGCACTCGCTTGTGGCGGTGGCTGCTGTGGCTGCTGCGGCGGTGGTGCCATGACGATCACCACATCATCATCGTCGTCATCGAGAAGGTCGTCATCGTGCTGCTGCTGCTGGTGGTGGAAGTGGGGATGCAGGCGGGAGGCCATGGCCCATGGTTCACGAGCGCGAGAGGCGGCAGCGGCAGCGGTAGCGAGCGAAGGAACGATCGAAGGCTCGTGTGCGCCTCTTCTGTTACTGAGCACAAGACAAAACTGGGGGCTTTACTACTGCTGCTGCGCCTCGACGAGCGAGCGGTATACAGCCTGATAGGTTGCGAACGACCGCGCGAGCGATCGGAATAGCGATAGTGGTGGGGTGCAGGGCAAGAGCGGGTGTGGCAGTGGCAGTGGCAGTGCGGTGGGCGGTACTGCTTACTCGAGCTTGCCGATGATGCTGGTCTCGTCGACGATCACGTAATCCTGGCCATCGAGCTTGAGGTTGTTGCCGCCGTACTCGGGCAGGATGACGTGGTCGCCGACCTTGATCGAGGGCGCGACGAACGAGCCGTCATCGAGGCGACGGCCGGGGCCGACCGCGAGCACCTTGGCCTCATTGACCTTGTCCTGCGCGCTCTCGGGGAGCACGACGCCGGACGAGGTGGTCTTCTGCGGCTTGAGGCGCTGCACCAGGATGCGATCGAAGAGGGGAACGAGGCGACGCGAGGCCATTATCGGGGGTGGTGGTGGAGGGAGGAGGGGCTGGGAGAGCGAGGGCGCGTGCGGGCGAGGGCGAGAGGCAGATGAAGCAGAGAGAGCGCCTCAGCGAGCGACGTGTTTTCCTCGCATTGCCCGCTGCCACGTGGGCAAGCTGCCTTCCCGCCAACCGAAACAACACCTCGACGAGAGCTCTCGAGTGCGTGATGCCAATGATGGTGGTGTATTTACGCGCAAGGGGCAACAGCAGCATGATGATGACGACGATATGGTGGTGGTGGTGGTGGTGATGGCGGCTGCTGCTGCTGTTGGAAGGCCGAGGCCTCCTTGAGGGGTTTACAGGTACAGACCCTGCGGCAGGTTCTGCTTCTTGCGGTACAGCACCTTCTCCTTGGCTTTGCGGAAGTCCTCGTGGATGACCTTCATGCGGCGCTCGCGCAACGCCAGCAAGCCGGCCTCGGTACACACGGCCTTGATGTCGGCACCCGACAGCTCGTCCTTGGCCATGATGAACTCCTCGAGGTTGACGTCTTCGGCGAGCGTCATGCGGCCGGTGTGGATCTGGAAGATCTTGCGCTTGGTCTTGATGTCGGGCAGCGGGAACTCGATCTTGCGGTCGATACGGCCCGGGCGGATCAGTGCCGGGTCGAGCGAGTCGATGCGGTTGGTGGCCATGAGCACCTTGACGTCGCCACGCGCGTCGAAGCCGTCGAGTTGGTTCAGGAGCTCGAGCATCGTACGTTGAATCTCGCGCTCGCCGCTCGATGTCGAGTCGTATCTGCCAAGTACTCGTGAGTGGCTAATGTGGCGAGCGAGCGAACGAGAGAGCAAGGGCACGAGAGAGAACGTACCGCTTTGTTCCAATGGCATCAATCTCGTCAATAAACACGATCGAGGGGGCGAGCTCCTCGGCGACGCGGAACAGCTCTCGCACGAGCTTCGGCCCCTCGCCGAGGTACTTTTGGATGAGCTCCGAGCCGACGACGCGCAGGAAGGTGGCCGACGTCTGGTTGGCGACGGCCTTGGCCAGCAGCGTCTTGCCGGTGCCCGGAACACCGTAGAGGATCACGCCCTTGGGCGGTCGGATGCCGACCTCCTCGTAGAGCTCGGGCCGAGTGAGCGGCAGCTCGACGGCCTCCTTGATCTCCTGGATCTGCTGCTCGAGGCCGCCGACGTCGGCGTACGACTCGAGCGGAGCCTTCTCGACCTTCATGACGCTCACCATCGGGTCGACATCGTCCTGCAGCAAGCCGACCACCGAGTAGGTCTGGTGCGACAGAGAACAGGAACGACGAGGTCAGCGCCGGCATTTTGGTTGGTTGAGAGGGATTGCGGCTCGTGGCGCTCTCTCTCGTGACGCACCTTGATGTGTAACAGCACTTGGCAGCCGGGCTCGATCTGGTCCTTGTCGACGAACGACATGATGGTGACGTAGCACTGCGGACCGACCGACGACGAGACGATGGCGTGGTTGTCGTCGATCACCTCCTCGAGCGTGCCGACCATCATGGGCGAGCCGCGGATCTGGTCGACCTTGTTGCGCTCCTCCTCGTTGCGGTCCTCCTGCGGCTTGAGGCGCTCCTGGTTCTGGATGAACTCCTCCTCCATGAGCAGAAAGTCTTTGCAGCGCTCGAGTTTCAGTAGCCGGAGCCGACAGCGCGCCGATGGTGTGACTGCAATACCGATGTCGCGTCATCGAGCGTCATCGAGCATCATCGTCAGTATCGGAGAGCTAGGAGCGTGTGTGCAACGGCACCAGTAACCGCGATTACACGCCGCAGGGCGTGTTGCGCAGGTCATGGGCCATGGCTGGTGAGATCGCGAGCACGACACATACTGTTCGGTAGCTTGGCGTTCGACGGGCCGAGCTGACCCTTTCGCTTCTTCTTGCGGCCGACACGTGACGGACCCGGCGGCGGCTCATACTTGCGCTTCTTCTCCTCCTTCTTGTCCTTGTCCTTGTCGCCTTGGCGCATGTTCGACGGTGCGGGACCCATGGTGGCGAGCGAGTAGGCGCGAGCGAGCGAGCCAGCCACGTGCGGGAGCGAGATGCGGGAGCGAGCGAGCGACGAGAGATCGAACAACAACAACGCGACGAAGGAGGAAGGAGGACGGCACAGTAGCGCATCGACGAGCTCACGGAGCTCCTTAATTCATCTCGTTGCGGGGTACGCAGAACAGCGTCTCCTCTCGATGTCTCGATGTCATCTGGTGGTGGAGGTTCAGGGCCTTACCACACCTGGCAGCGGGTCGGCGGGTTCATGTACGAGCCAACGGGGCAGCTGAAGGCAGCAGAAAACTCGGGCAGGTCTTGCAGCGGGCTGAGATCGTTGCGAGAGCGAGTCAGCACAATTCGCACCAAACAACCAAAATCAACCAAAATCAACCAACATCGACCAACAACGTACCCAATCACTCGGTATCGTGCCGGCGAGTGCGGATCGACTGCCACCTGCACCTCCAGCGACTGCGGCGTCGCGACTTGGCACCAGCCCTGCGCGTACGCCACGAAGAACAGCTGAATGTTGCTGAGGCCCTTGACGATCGACGGCTGGCTGGCCTTGGCGCCGGCGATCTTCATGTAGGCGTTGTAGGCGTTCTTGATGCCGCCCATGTCGGCCACGTTCTCGCCCTGCGTCAGGTTGCCGTTGATGTAGATTCCCGGCAGCACCTCGTACTGCGAGTACTGGTTGATGACGCAGCCGACGCGCTCGTTGAAGGCCGCCGCCGACTCGGGCGTCCACCAGTTGACCAGCCGTCCGGTGCCGTCATAGTTGCGGCCTTGCGAGTCGAAGCCGTGCGTGTTCTCGTGGCCAGCAATCATACCAGCTCCGCCAAAGATCATGCTCTACATACCATCACGACCAGCGAGTGAGATTGGCACACAAAATCTCTCTCACTCTCTCGTCATACCAGTGGCCACGAAACATTAAAGTACGGCGACTGCAAGATGCCTGCCGGGAAGACCATCTCGTTCCTCGTCGGATCGTAGTAGGCGTTGATCGTGTCGGCCGTCATCTCCCACTGGTAGCGGTCGGACGGCTGGCCGACGGTCTCCATGGCGCGATCGAAGGCGTTCATCTCCGAGTTGACGTAGTTGGTGAAGAACTGGTTGGCGGCCACCGGCAGGTCCGAGTAGTTGCGCGGATTGTCGGGATAGCCGACGAGGTTCGCCATCTTGCTCATCTTGTCGAGCGCCAGGTTGCGCGTCGTCTCGTCCATCCACGAGACGGTCTTGAGGTCGGCCGTCATGGCGCTCTCGATCGCGAGCACCATCTCCTGCGCCACCTTCTTGGACACGGCGCCGAAGCTCACCTCGGCAAAGTACGCGCCGAGCAGCTCGCCGACCGCGCTGTCGGTCTCGGAGATGCAGAACTTCCAGCGCGCCGGCGGCTCCTGCTGGCCGTACAGGAACTTGCCATAAAAGTTGAAGGTCTCGTTGGCGAACGCCGCCGACATGATGACCGAGTAGCGGTTGATCACCGAGTAGCGCAGGTACGGCACCCACTGCGTCGGCGTCATGCCCGACACCAGCACCGAGAGGTTGCCAAAGTACGGAGGCCACTCGACGTTCAGCTGCTGCAGATCCGGGTAGCCCATGCCGCTCAGGAACTGCGACCACGGCAGTTGCGGTGCAATGGCCTCCAAGCCCTACCCCCAACCCAACCCAACGAATGAGTCAATCAACGAGCGGCTGGCACACTGCCACCCTTGCAAGGCACCGACGTACGCTGACGTTGAGCTTGTTGTAGGTCAGGAACGGATCGAACAATTGGTCACTCGGCACCGTGATGGCGGCAATCGCCGACTCGAGCGACACCACCTGCTGCGCATGTTGCGTAGCATCGGACTGGCTCTCACCCGCGAGCTGGAACATGGTCGTGATGTGGCTGGTGTAAGCCGACAACAGCGCTGGGTCGGTGTACATGCCTGGGTCAGGCAGGTTGAGGCCCTGTTGCGAGACAGTGAGTGAGTGAGTGAGCGAGCGAGTGAGGCAGTGAGGCAGTGAGGCACTCGTACGCCTTGGCCGATGGCAGCAATGTTGATCGACGGGTTCTCGGAGTCGATCTCGACTCCCCAGCCAAAGAACGTGTTGACGCCGTAGCGCTGCAGCGTGCCGACAGCGTACATGAGCGTGTTGAGGTCCTTGACGCCGGCCACGACGGCCAGGATGCCGTTGAGGCCCGTGGTGCCGTAGGCGTCGATCTGCGTCGTGTTCATGCACGCGCTCCAGTACGTGTTGACCTTGCCAGTCGACGGGTCCTGCACAATGTCGTAGAGAATCGCGTCGTTGTGCTCCTCGATCATGCCGAACGAGCGCGTGTACGACGACTTGTCCGACGGGATCGACGTCGAGCTGAGCCAGTTGCCGCAGCTAAAGTTGTAAAAGTCGGCGCACGGCGATACGGTCCAGTTCATGGCCGAGTACACAAACTAAAAAAACGACACACACACGCACCCACGCGGTACTCTCGTGAGTACTACTATTGGCTGCGCACAGGCGAGAGCGAGGCGAGAGGCGAGCCACCGCGTACCTCAGCGACATCCTGGATATCCTCGAAGCGCGGCGCGTCGTGGTGCTTGTGAGGTGTGCTGGTCGCACTGTCGTCGTCGTGCACACGGACCTTGGTGGCGCTCACGAGCGCATCGCCCATGATCACCACCACCAAGAGTACCAGCGCCACATGGAAAGAAGTGTGTCCCATTTGTTGCGAGCCACTAAGCCGAGCAGGTCGAAGCAGCAGCAGCAGCGAGCGAGAGAGGAGCAACAAGCAAATGAGACGAAAGAGACGAGCAGCGTTCGGACAGCGCGACTTTTCTACGGCTGATTCCGAGTATGGCGGTAGAAGAGCCGCCAATGCCCTCCTCCTCCCTCAAGCGCAAACCAAATCGCAAACCGCGACTGGTTGTTTGCTGATGACACCAAGGCACACAGCACGACTAGTGGTTGTTGTTGTCAATGTCATAAATCGCGATTGTAAGTTATTTGCTTGATAAACAAACACAAGTGACATATCAGCTGTCGTCTTCCAAATCGTCGTTGCTGTCGTTGCTGTTGTAAAAGTCAGCGCAAGCAAGACCGCGTATCGGCAGCCCTTGTTGCAGCTGATTCCACAGGAACACGGCATGTTTGGTCCACCTCGTTCGGTAGGACGAGTACGTACTGTTCTCGGTCTCCAGGAGAGGCGCCTTCGCTGGGTCGAAGCCCATCTCGAGCGCAATCTCGAGCCGCTCGAGGTTTTCGTGTGTCATGTAGTAAAAGTACCTCGCAAAGAGGTTCTCGGTGAAGGTCTGATACTCGTCGTCCGGCACCACGAGGCGGGCGCCGGCTTCTTTCAGCAGCACGAGCACCGGCTGCGGCGCCTGTTGCAGCGCCCACTTGGCGAGCGTCGCTCCTTGGTGCAGCTCGTTGACGTCGAACTGCGGCAGGTACTTGGAGAGCCAGTACACGAGCTCATCGACATCGGTGCCGTAGTGATACCGCTGCATCGCGGCGTGCAGCAGGTGCGAGCCGTCGGGCGCGCGCGCCAGCGGATCCGTGTACTGCTCGAGCACGCGAGCACTGGCCCAGTAGCCGTCGGCCAGCGCCATGTGCAGCAGTGGTCGCTGTGCCGAACTTCGATCGAGCTCCACGAGTCGGCCGTCGCGCAGCAGCGCCTCGAGCACCGTGTGATGTTTGAGTGCGCGTTTGCCGCACGTGAGCGACACCGGTGCGCCGCGGGCCAGGAACACCTCGACCATCGCGGCGCCTTGCGTCGAGCACAGCTTCTCCATGTCGTGTTGCGAGATCGTGAGCCCGAGAGATAGCAGCAACTCGACTGTATGGTGGCGGACGTCAGCCACGTGATTGTCGCAGAGCACCGGCGTGCCTAGCAACGTACCAATGCCGTGATGCTGCTGGCATGCCGCGAGATTGAGCGCCGAGCGACCGTTCGAGCACTTGGCGTGAGGATCGGCTCGCTTTCGTATCAGGAACTCGACCATCTCCAAGCTACCGGCTGCTGCTGCCTCACACACGGGCGGCCGCGGTAGAGGAGCGTTGAGATCGGCTCCGAGTTGCAAGAGTCTACACACACAGCGCGGTACGAGAGAGATCGAATGAGACGGCCGTCGCTCTCGATCGATCGATCGATTGCCAGCAACCATACCGCTGCACGAGAATCACACGGCCCGACTTGATACCCAAGCACAGTAGCAGGCGCAGCTCGTCGGGCGAGTTGAGCTGCACGCTCGTGTCGCTCACCAGCATCCACTCGACCATGTCCATGCGGCCTTTGCGAATCGCAGTGTTCAATGCGCCCTTCGAGCAATCGGCACCGTAGGCGAGGAGTATCTTGACGCAGTGCGTGTGTTCGCGCGACGTGGCTTCGTTCAGCGCCTGGCTCTGACGATAGTGCTGGTGCACGTCGTGCTCGAGCAGCTGCTTGATGTCGAGCTGCTGCTCGCGCTCAAAGTGATGCAGCAGCTCGGCCAGCTTGCTGAACCATCCAAGTTCGACGACCGTCAGGAGCAACTTTGCCGGATGATCGAGTGGCGATGGCGGTGGGCCCGAGCGATGCTGCTCGGTTGCGGTACTGGCGCCGCGCTCGCTCTCGGCACGCTGCGTCGCGAGCAGCCGCGCGACGATCTTGTACTTGCGAATGCACTCGGTACGCGCCTTGTGCGCCTGCACGTCGCCGTCGCAGTTGTTGTAAAAGATCGTGAACCACGACTGATCGTACGAGAGTATGCGTCGACATGCGCGCGACACTTGCGCAAACGCGCCCAGCGATGCGAATGGCACGAACGACAGTATGCCGAGCGACACCTCGATCGGCAGCTCGGCAAAGATATCGAACGCCGTCGGATCGTGGTCGTGGTCGGTGTATGGCGACGGAACGGACCATGAGGCCGACAATGGTGTGCTCGGAGGCTCGTGTGCCTCGAGACCAAGGTCGAGGTCCTCCATAGGAGTGAGGGAGCGCGTGGTTAGCGTGAGGTTGGCAGCAGCAAGATGATCGATGTCATCGCGCACTCGCACATCTCATCAAGAGCATCGATTGTTCATTGGTGATGACGAGCGCCATGCTCTCGCGATCCATCGCTCTATCCAGCTCGTCTGGCTCACATATATGTGATATGATATGATCCAACAACAACAACAACTACAACTACGACTACTACTACTATCCAATCGCAACGCAACGCGAATCGATGTGGCTGCTACTACAACTGCTCAACCAAAGTAGCTCATCTGTGCCTTGGCCTTCTCCATCTGCGAGAGGAACTCGTAGAACTGTGGCAGCGTGAGCTCTACACAACGCCCGACAAGAGTGAGTGCAAGAGTGAGTGTCGATGCAGGTGCCATGCGACGATGACGCACCCATGTTGACGGTCTCTGTTGTGTTGCCCTTGTCGAGGATCAGCTGCAGCTGCAAGAAGGCCGAGCCGATCGAGCGCAGCTCCTCGTTGGCGCCCGTGACGCCGAAGCGCCATTGCATATCGACCACCTGTCACGCATCGAGCGGCACTCAGAGATGGGCGCCACTCGACACGACACGACGCGACGTACCTCGTTCACCATGAGCGTTTGCTGGATGGTCGAGCGCGAGATCAAGGCCGATGCAGCCTTCCACTTGCGGAAGATCACGAGCACCTTCTCTTGTGCCACTGGTGTACGCGAGTCACGAGATGGCACAGCGCACAGAAGGCACGTAAGGAGGGCGGCCGTCACGATGCGATGATGGCGAAGGCGATGCACGTACGGCCCATGGCGATGAGGTCCTCTCCGACCTGCTTGGGAGTCGCATTGTTGCGGATCGAGGCTCGGAAGAAGTACAACAAGGCCTTGACGGTCGGCTTCAGACGATCGACGTTGATACCTTGCGCGGCGGCGAAGGACGCGAGGCCCTCCTGGAGGTCGAGCGAGCCCGAGCTCACGAGGAAGTTCAACAGCAGATCGATGAGGCTCGAGACGACCTCGTCGTCCGGGAAGGCGTTGAGCTTGCCGATATCGGTGAAGAGCTGCTCGTCGGGTTGTTGTTGTGTAAAGTGGAAGGTAGCCATCTCCTTCGTTGAGTGGTTGCGTGGTTGGATGGGTCAAGCTGGATGGATAGATGGATGGACGCGAGGCGAGGGCAGCGAGCGAGTGATCGATCTGATCTGATCGATCTCGATCTCGATCTCGATCAGTCGCTTCTCTTCCATCGCTCGCGTGCATCATCGAAGCCGATCAACAACAACCTTCGATATCTCGCCAGTCGTACGAAGAACACACCCACACACCCACCCACACCCACTCACAGGCAGACTCGAGAGTGTTCCCTCACTTACCTCGGTCTCCCAACAGCACGATGGCGGCCGGCACCGAGTGGCGCTATGCGCAACTCGTGGCACAGAGCGACTTCCAAGCCATGGTCGCCGAGCCTGATATCGCGGCGCGTGAGGCCGCCCTGTTGAGCTTGCTCGATAAGGCCGTCACCGCCATCAATGAGACTCGCAACGAGTTGTTCGAGACCCGATCGAGTGCCAAGATGCAGGAGATCGATGCCGGTACGTGGTCCTCGACCTGCCACGAGTGAGTCGATTGCTGACATCGATCTCGATCTCGCTGTCGCAGAGCAACGCTTTCATCAGCTCGAACAGCGCTTCACGCAGATACAACAAGACAATGTACGACTACAACAGCAGTATCAGATCCAACTGGACAAGAGCACGCGCCTCGGTACGTATCATAACGCCTGGCGCCAAGCTTCGATCTCGATCACTGAACGATCGCTCGCTGGCTCGCCGCAGAGCAAGAGAAGGAGCAGCTCGAGAAGACGGCCGACGCCTCGAAGCTCGTTGCCGATCGCACGGCGCGCTCGTTGACCGATGCGCAACGTGAGCTCGAGGAGCTTCGTGCCTTCAAGGCCTCTGCGATGGTATCGATGCAGGCGACCGAAGCCACGGTCACGCAGCTCCAAGGTCCGCAACCCATCGCTCACTCACTCGCTCACTCACTCGCTCACTCACTCGCTCACTCACTCGCTCACTCACTCGCCTACAGATAAGATGCAAGAGGAAGCCGAACGCTTCAAGCAGCTGTCGGTTCAACGCGCCGAGCTGCGCAACCAGATCCGCGAGCTCGAGGGCACCGTGAGCGACTTCCGCGTCTCGGAGGCTCGCTGGGAGGCCGACAAGCAACGCCGCGATCAGCACATTGAGTGGCTCGAGCAGGAGCTCAAGAACAAGGCCGATGAGTTGTCGGCTGCCAAGGTCGAGAAGATCGCCTTGGCCGCGAACCTCGAGTCGCTCACGAGCGACACCAACACCTCGATCTTGCACCTGTCGCAGCAGCGCGACGAGTACCAACACCGTGTGCGCGGTACGCCTTGATCAATCAGTTGATTGCAACCTCCCACTTCATTCTTGAACCTTGAATCGTGGAGGTGAAGCTGAATGGATGGCATGGACTCTGTGCACAGAGCTCGAGAAGCAACTCAACGAGCGATTGACCGTGCACGAGGAGACACTCGGCCAGCTGTCCGAGATCAAGAGCCAGTTCGACGTGGCGCACCGCAAGTACGAGCAGCTCGAGGAGCAGTACCAGCACCAGCTCGAGGAGTACCACCGCAAGCTCGAGCGCATCGCGGGCGACAACAAGGGCCTCCAGGCACTCGTGGCCAAGCACGAGGCGACGAGTCGCGAGCTGCGAGACGAGCTCAAGCGCAAGGAGCAGCGCATCATCGAGCTGCAACAAGCAAGCGCCACCGTGCCACTCGATGGCGGAGTGGCGGCGGCGGTTGCCACGGCCTCTTCTGCTGCACTCGACGAGGACGACTTGTTCTCGAGCCCGTCGGCCAGCGCGGCGCTCGGCAACCTCAAGTCGCCTTACGTCAACGCGCCCGGCCGTCAGACCACCAACCTGCTGGTCGAGATCGAGGACAAGTATCGACAGCGCACGCGTGAACTGCGCAAGGCCAAGGAGGAGAACGAACGCCTCAACGTGTATCTCAAGCAGATCATGCACGCTGTGCAGCACAAGGTGCCGGTGATCGTCGAGCAGAAGCGCCAGTACGAGACCTCGGTGCAGGAGAAGGCCGATCTCACGCGATGCTTGGAGCAAGCTCTTCGTGAGGTATGCTTTCCTCGGGCTTCTCTCGTGTACAGCCGCAGCAATGGCGAGGATGCTGACTGCGACCTTGCGGTGGATACCAGCGCGAACGATTGGAGAGCGAAGCCAAGCACCATTACTCGGAGGCCAAGTTGATGGCGCAGCAGAACGAAGACCTCAAGCGTCAAGTGCGCCTGTTGCTGCACGAGAACCAGATTGCGTGCGCCAAGCTACAGGGTCTGCCGCTTCCGGCCGAGCTCGAGGCCGAGGCCGAGACCGAGTTCGAGGGCGCCAACGGGCACCTCACGGCGCAGACGGTGATCTCGCAGTACCTGGTGCCGTTCCGCACGATCGACGAGCTGCAAGAGCAGAACATGCGCCTCAACCGCATGGTGCGCGAGCTGGCCGACCGCAACGAGCAGTTCGAGCAGCTGCAGTACGACGTCAAGCTCAAGGCCGCCAATGCCGAGCTCGCCAAGTTGCGCGAGCAGCGCAAGGCGCAGCAGGAGAAGGTGCTCGAGATCATCAAGCAGCGCGACATTTATCGCCTGCTGCTGTCCAAGTCGCAACACACGACGTACGACATTGACGCCGCCGGCAACATTGTGCTCGTCACCCAAGACGCAAGCTCGATGGCCACGACGGCCGCCATCGATGGCGCTGCGTCCTCGGGCGAGCATGGCGGCAGTGGCAGTGGCAGTGGCAATGGCGGCTCGGATGCTCACTCGTACCAAGTGCTGTACGAGGAGCTCAAGAACGATTTTGACGCGTACCGCAAGGAGAAGCAGACGCATCTCGAGACGCTGCGCGAAAAGTTCGAGGCCGCACAAACCAAGTGCTCGGAGCTCGAGCTGGCGCGTGCGCAGGCGAGTGCGCGAGTCGAGGCACTCGAGCAGCGCATTCGCATGTCGGGAGACGAGATCAGGTCCAAGGACCGTGAGCTGAATCGCTTGCAATCGTCGAACGACGACTTGAGCCGAGCACTCTTGTTGCAACAGAATGCCATAGGTCTTGCTCGGTAGGTTGCTTGCTGCTCGCTGCTTGCTGCCTGCTGCCCTGGCTAACAACAACGACGACGATGATGATGGTTTCAATAGTGAGGGCGAGATGGCCGCCAACGACTTGGTGCGACAGAAGGAGCTTGCCATCAGCTTGCTGCGTGCCGAACGTGATACGCTCAAGGCATCGCTGGAGCGCGTCACCAAGGAGCGCGAAGAACAGCTCAAGGAGAGCAACCGCCTGCAGAAGCTGCTCGAGCTCGCTCAGAACAATCCGGTCGAGAGTTCGTTGCGACTCGAACTTCACCACCTGCAGCGTGAGTTGCAGGCGGCGCATACCGAGGCGGCTCGCCAGCGTCAAGTGCACGACACGCTGGTACGCGTGCGCGTCACGTTATTGTGTCAGAGTCTCTCGAACAGCCAGCACTAACACTCTCGCACCATTGGTCGTTCATGCGCAACGCGTATGTGCGCGCATCGACAGCTCAAACAAGCACACGACAAGATCGATTCGCTCGAGGTGCAGCTCGCTACACAGCGCGCCGAGACCGATGAGCGCCTCAAGGAGCACCAGCGTCAACGCGAGGAGCTGATCGAGGCTCGCGTACGCCTCGAATCGACCTCGCAGCAGCTCACCAGCACGCGCGAGCAGCTGCTCGAGACCGAGAGCCGCATCAACTCGCTGCTGGCACTCAACAAGCAACACCAGCAGCATCAGCGTCTGCTGGGCGCCGCGAGCGACGGCAGCGGCCTCTCGGCGTCGTCGTTCTCTGGCGACAGCGACGTGGATGTGCAGCAGCAGCTCGAGTTGTCGCAGGCGCAGATTAACAACTTGCGCGACGAGCTGGCAGCCGAGAAGGAGCACGTCGATCACTATCGCGTACGTGTGCGAAGCAGCAGCAGCAGCAGCATGATGCGGCGATCGATTCTCACAAGCTCGATGCATGCGAATAGGCGATCGCAAGCTCGCACGCCAAGGAGTTCGAGGAGCTCTCGGCGCTGTACGCCAAGTCGCGAGAGGAGATCGACACACAGGCGGCCGAGTTCGCCAACCAGAAGCTGGCACTCGAGAAGGAGATTGAGCGCCTGAACCAACAGCACGCGCTGCAGATGGACTCGTACCGACAGCTCAAGGACGAGGGCGATGCGCTGCGCAAGCAAGTGGCCGAGCTCGAAGCCAGTGGCCGCCTGACGACCATGCAACTCGATGAACTCAAGCAGCAGAGCCAAGAGCACCAAGCCGAGGTGCAGCGCTACGTGGCCAATTACCAAGAGGCGCAGTCGTACGTCTCTCATGCATGCCTGAATACCCGTGTGATTGACGTGAGTGATTGACCCATTGTTGGTGGTGGTGTGAGCGTAGCAAGTATGAGCGCGAGCTGAAGCTCCATGCTGAGCACGTGGCCGAGTTGACTGCCTTCAAGAATGCCACCGAGGAGACTGAGCGCCAGCTGGCCGAGGCCAAGTTGGCGGTCGAGCGGCTCGAGGAGGCGTTGCGCTCCAAGGAGGAGGTGTGGGAGCGCCAGAAGCAAGTGCTCGAGAAGCAACTCCAGGAGGATGATGAGCGCAAGGCCGAGGTATGGCTACATCCTCTGTACTTGGCCGTGTGGTCGACTGGATGATTGATTGATTGATTGGTTGATTGGTTGATTGGTTGGTTGGTTGGTTGGTTGGTAGCTCGTTCGCCAAAACTCGCTGCTCTACAGCCAGCTGGAGGTTGCCACGGCGCAAGCATCGGAGGTGCAAGAGCGCTTCCGTATCACGCTCGACTCGGCGGCCGATGCGAGCGAGCTGCCGGGAGATAGCAGCAGCAGCAGCAGCACGGCCGACCACGAGGCGGCTGATGGCGAAGGCGCCATTGCACGATTGCGCGATCAGCGCACGATCGAGGAGCTGCGCGAGCTCGTGCGCTTGCTGCGCAAGGACAAGGAGATCCTCGCCACCAAGCTCGAGATCGTGCAGCAGGACCTTGCGCGCCACCGACAGCAATTTGCTCAGACGGTCAAGAACCTCGAGCAGGTGCAGGAGCAGCTGCGTGAGCAACAGCTGCGCAACCAGACGCTGTCACAGACCGAGGCACAGCACGAGACCTTGTTGCGCCAGGTATTTACAGCCTCGCGAGTCATTGCGATGCACGCAAGGCCGACGACGGGAACACTAATCTCGCGATTTGCCACACAGGTGGAGCAACAACAAATGCTGCGCGAGAGCAACGCCATGTTGCGACAGGAGAAGGAGAGCACGGTCAAGCGCATGCACGAGCTGCAGGTCAAGTACGAGCAGCTCTCGGTGCAACTCGAGCCGCTGCGCGACGAGAAGGACCGCGCTCTCGTGGAGCTCGAGGCGGTTCGAGCACAAAAGCTCGCGGCCGTGCAGGAGGCTCGTGTCTGGGAGCGCCGCGTCAACGACCTGCTCGAAAAGTACCAGCGCATCGACCCGGCCGAGCACGAGGCACTCAAGCTCAAGTGCGAGACGGCGCTCAGCGAGCTGGCGACCGCACAGACGTCACTCAGCAGTTTGCAAGCCGAGCGAACGAAGCTCGATGAGAGCTTGACGGCCGAGCTCGAGAAGCGCACTCAAGCCGAGACGCAACGTACGTTCGATTGATTTCGAGAGAGAGAGAGAGAGAGAGAGAGAGAGAGAGAGCAAGTCGACTGATGCACCGAACCAACGAACCACTGTGTAGTGGCCGAGGTCACCAAGAAGCTCAAGTCCATCGGCTCGATTGCTCGTCGTCTCAAGAGCGACAGCGAACAACACGAAAGCAAGATGCAAGAGGCCAACGCGCAAGTGACCGAGCTCACGGCCAAGGTCTCGGACCTCACGGCCAAGGTGTCGGAGCTCACGGCGAAAGTGACGGAGCTCACGGCCGCCCGCGATGCTGCCACCAAGCAGCTGGCGGAGAGCAAGAGCGCCAAGGACGAGCTGGCGGCGCAACTCGAGGCCAACAAGCAAAAGTTCCAGAAGCTGCTCAAGGCGTACCGCAGCCGCGTAGGTGGTGCTCCAGCAGAGCCCAACGCCGCACCCACGGCCGCCGCAACCGATGCTGTTGCTGCTCCTGCTGCTACACCGGCTCTTGCTGCACCAGGTACTCCAGCAGTGGCTCAAGTGCCTACACCTGCTGCTCCTGCTGCTGCACCAGCACCTGCTGCTGCGCCAACTCCTGCTGCTCCTGCTGCTCCTGCTGCTCCTGCTGCTCCTGCTGCTGCACCAGCTCCTGCTGCACCTGCTCCTGCTGCTCCTGCTCCTGCCACCGAAGTACCGGCCTCCGGCGAGAGTGGTACCGTACCTCCGCGGCCCAAGCGACTGCTTCAGAAGCGCAAGGCCGAGGATGCGCTGCCGGACCAAGGCCCTGGCAAGAAGCAGCGCTCGGACTCACCCGATACGCCAAGTCCAGCAGCTTCGCTGGAGGCCGCCAAGGCAGTGGGCGAGACTGCTCCGGCACCGACTGCCGCGGCACCGACCACCTCCGTGCCGGCGATAGGCGGTACGTTGCCGGTGCGCCCGGGATCGGAAGTGGCCAAGATTCTCCAGGTATATACAAGGCGAGCAAGCGATAGAACGAGAGAGAGAGAGAGAGAAGACCACTGAACTAACTCGTGGTATAGGCAAACGTATGGCTGCAAGCCCTTGCTGGCACCTCGCCTCTCTCGCCTGGAAGCGCCCACGCGGAGCCCGCGACCGCCATGGACGTGGCTACGACACCTGCGGCGCCTACCGACGGCGCTGCCGCTTCGACAGCAAGCACGAGTACGCCGTCGGTGGCGGTGGCGGCGGCGGCGGAATTAGCCGAGGCCGAGAAGGCTGCCACCGACGCAGCTTCGATGGTGGTTGCCGAAGCCGAGCCAGAAGCCGAGGTGGCCGGTGCAACCGAGGCAGATGCTGATGAGGTAGAGCCTGCTGAGGCAGTGGCTGCCGAGATTTCTGAATCAGCCGAGCCCGAGCCCGAGCCCGAGCCCGAGCCTGAGGCTGCGGCCGAGCCTGAAGCCGTAGCGGTCGAGAAAGAAGCCGTAGCGGTCGAGACCGAGGCCGCAGTCAATACTGCTGATTCGATGCAATCCGAAGAAGCAGCAGCGGCGGCGGCAGCGGCAGCCGCAGTCGAGGAAATGGCGAGCGGAGCTGAAACGCCACTCGACGACAGCGAGCTGGATGACGAAGGAGACGAGGCCGAGCTCGAGGCGGCAGACGAAGGAGATGAAGCCGACGAGGGTGACGAAGCCGACGAGAGCGAGCTTGAGGAAGCGCCGCAATCGCCCAAGGCAGCGGCGGCTGGTTCAGCGGCAGCTGACGATGGCAGCGCAACGCCAACGCCAACGACGACGGCAGAGGCGGCGGCAGGAGGCGCTGCGACGCCCGCAGCAGGGCAAGCGGTCGGCGCGTCGAGTTCGCGACCGAAGCTCGTGCGGCCGAAGCGCAGGCAAGCCACGACGGCGGCGCAGGCGGCTCTGGCGCGCGCCACCACGGAGGCAGCGGCATCGACGGCGGAAGCGACACGCGGCGGCGGTGCGGCAGGCAAACGCCGCCGCGGAGGCCGAGGTGGAGGCCGCGGTGCCCGAGGCAAGGACAATGCTCCGCCATCGTAGCGCAGTAGCAGCAGCAGCAGTAGTAGTAGCCATATGAAATGAAATCTTCTATCTCTCTTCAAACCAAAAGGACTGCCACATGAATAGAGATATTGTTGTGAGCCGGCGCCATATCGCGGCCAAATGCGCGGGAGAGCGAGTCGTAGCGAGCGTACTTTTCGCTCTTCTCTTCTCTTCTCTTCTCTTGCCCGCTGCCGCGCGCACCTCTCTCTCGTCTCTTGGGGCAGCTCCTCGACGCGCTCGTCTCGCGCCTCACCTCAGCACTCTCGCCACACTCCCTTCTCTCACACACACGCCCTACGCTACAACGGGGCGGTGATTCTCGTCATGGATCAGCTCATCATTCCCGATGTGACGCAGCTCAAGCGAGCGCTCGAGCTGCTGTGGAACATGAAGGTCGCCGAGGGCGAGGCGCTGCTCGCTCAGAACGTCGACCGCCATCCGGCCTTTGCCGTGTTTCAGAGCGAGGTATACCGCGCGCGCACGTCTGGATCGAGAGAGCGAGAGAGAGAGAGAGAGAGAGAGAGTGATTGAGTGGCAATAGCGATGGTGGCTAACGAGGCAGCGCCATGCTATCCGTGTTGGCGATCGGAACGAACTCGCGCAGGTGTCGGTGTGTCGCGCCGTGCTGACCGAGACCAAGGCCGACTACGCCACAGCCTACAAGCGGCTCGAGAACTCGCGCAAGCGTGTCGAGGCATTGTACAAGATCTGCCGCCCGGACTTGGTACGCTACGCTTCGTTTCGTGCTGTCGACTTCGCACGCTCACGCGTTCGTTCGCTGGTTCGCTGGTTCGCTGGTTCGCTGGTTCGCTGGTTCGCTGGTTCGCTGGTTCGCTGGTTCGCTCGTTGGTTCGGTCGAGTAGAAAGCGTACGTGGCCACGCTGCCGCCACCGACCAAGCAAGCCACCGAGGACCCCGAGTCACTGCAAAACCTCGATCAAATCGGCTGCGTCTCGACGACCGACGACGCAGGCGACGCGAGCGACGCCTCGGGCCCGGTGGCGCTCTCGTCCGACGAACACGTGCGACAGCTCAAGATCACGAACGGGCTCTACTGCAAGCTCGTACGTCTGCCGAGCGAGACTCTCTCGCTTCCAGCTCTTATGTTGATACCGATGCCGACGATGATGTGGGGCGTATTTTTAGTTGGTGGCCGAGCTGCTGCTGTGGGAGGCGAGCCTCAAGTTCAAGCAGCTCAAGTACGTCAAGGGCATGATCGACTTTCGCAGCTCGTGGAAGCGATTCGAGGAGTGCGCGTACATTCGCAGCGCCATCCGCGGCACCGAGGAGACTGGCACACCGGGTACGCACTCCACGCGAGGAGTATTGACTGGCGATCGAGATGGATTCCGTCGCGCTCAGTCACCATGACTCACGGGCGTCTCGTCCGTGTGGCCACACAGGCCCGACGAGCTTCCCGCTGTTCGAGCTGCTATCGAGCAGCATCGACTTTGGCATGTCGATCTTCCACTTTGCGCTGTCGGTCGTGCCGCGCCACTTCCAATGGCTGGTCGAGGGCATCGGCTTCAAGGGAGACCGGCCGCTGGCCATGAAGGAGATTGAGAGCGTGATGAGCTCGAACGAGTTTCGAGCGCCATTGGCGGCGATGCTCATGTCGTGGGTGCAGGGCTTCTTCTTCTTTGACGTGCGTATCGTCGATCAAGTGATGGTGCAAGTGAGCACAAGCTGAGGAATGCCATCATATCGTCGTTGTTATTGTGGTTGTTGTTGTTGGTGTAGTGCCGCAAAGCCGACAAGGTGCTCGAGAAGGAGATTGCCACGTATCCGTATGTGAGGGCCAGCAAGGCGTGAGGGCGTGCCTCTGGTGCTGACTGGCGTGTGTGCGTGTGTGTGTGTGTGCGCGCTTGATGTAGCACGTGTGCGCCGTGCTTCTACACGATTGGTTACGTGGCACGCAAGCAAGGCAACCTCGAGAAGGCCGTGCAGGCGTTCCAATCGGCGTACGACACTGCGGCCGAGCTGCCGGACTTTCAGCTCAAGATCGAGTACGAGCTCGGATACAACAACACGCTGCAGCTGCAGTGGAAGCAGGCGCTCGTGCACCTCGAGCACTACCTCGAAGGCGCGACCGGCGAGGCCTTCCGTGCCTACTGTGGCTTCCAGATCGGAATGGCATATCACATGTTGGAGGACGTACGATGGCACACTCACTCACTACTCACACACACACACTCACTCTCTCACTCACAATGCGGGGGACCGACAGAAAAAACGCGCCAAGGAGTACATGAAGAAGCTGCTGCCGTGGGTGCGCAAGGGCCATGCGTACGACGAGTATGCCGAGCGCCGCGCCAAGCAATACATCAAGTTCGACGGCTATCGGCCGTTCATGAGCACGTACCTGTGCGCGACGCTGCTGCACGAGGCGTGCAACTTCACCGAGGCGCTCGAGTGGCTCAACAAGGCCGAGCCGCTGATGGAGTTCGTCGACGACAAGGTGTGCTACAACTACCTGGCCGGCTCGTGCCACGCGCACCTCAAGGACTACGCCAAGGCCAAGGAGTGCTACGACTCGAACCTGCAGTACGACAAGCGCGTCACCGACGAGACGCACGCCATTCCGTGGAGCTTGTGCGGTCTCGCCGAGATCGCCGTGCTCGAGCGGCAGTTCGAAGCAGCCGAGAACTTTATTCGCCGTGCACGGTACGCAGGCATCCGCCAAAGAGAGTGCGCGAGCACGAGAGATGGATAGCTGTTCGCAGGTATACTGATCGCGGTTCTGGCGAGCGCAGCACGTACAGCAACTACGATTTTGAGAGCTTCTTGGGCTGGCGGCTGCGCAAGGCCGAGGACGACATTCGCCGCATCAAGGCCCGAATGGCACGCGAGGCCGACGAGCAACAGGCACTTGCGCTGGCGGGGCCAGTGCAGGAGCACGCACCGCCACAGCAATAGCCTGCCGAACCGCCAGCCACCACCTCCACTACTACTTCTCCAACTGTGGAGAGAGAGCTCCTTGGTCCCTCTCTCTACGCCTCTTGTTCCTCTTGTTGTTACAACGTGTACTCACCGAAAAGCGGATGGCATTGTGGTATCCTCTTACACACACACACATATGCACAATAGCCAGCCAGCCAGCGAACCAATCTATGCAAGCCTCAATACATTGTCGTCGTCATTCGCAATACGAGCTGTGGTGGCGGTTCCTCGATCAATGTCTGCTGGGTGCCGAGCGCAAGAAGGCATCGCGGACCAGCAGCGCGGCGTTGAGGCCGGCGAGAGCCTCGGTCTCGATGGTGCTGAAGGCGTACTCGAAGGCATTGAGGTAGAAGAGGCGCTCGTGCAGCACAATGTCGGGCGCGTGCGACAGCGGTGCCAGCTTGGGATACGCCTCCCAGACCTTGCGCGAGGTCGAGGTGCGGCCGTCGAACAGCAGGTCGAGCAGCGTGTCGTTGAGGGCGGCGCGCGAGAAGACCTTGTAGAGGCGGCGCTCGGAGCCGTGGCTGAAGCGGTGCTTGACGACGAGGCTCGTGAAGGCCGAGGCGTCGGCCGTGGCGAGGATCTTGTGCGGCTGCGAGGAGTACGCCGACGGCTGGCCAAAGTAGTCGGCGAGGCGCGCCGTGCCAGTGACGAAGGTCGCGTGCGTCACGTGGTACGGGCGCAGCTTGGTGAGCTTGGTGGCAATGTTCGGAATGGCCGAGAGCGCGATCTGCGAGCCCGACGAGTCGAGCGGGCTCGCAATCACGACGGCGTCGAACGAGCGCGTACGTCGCTCGCGACTGCCAGCTTCGTTGGTCGTGAGGTATTCGACGCGGTACGACGACGAGGAGGAGGTGGCAGCAGCAGCATCATCGAGCGACACGGCCGTGACAGCGGCATCGAGCAAGGTCTCGGCGCGAGAGGCGTTCACCAGCAGGCGCACCAGGTGCGAGTTGCCACTGCGCACCGTGCGGCAGTCGCCAAAGCCTCCGACCATCGACACGAGGCCCACGAGCGCATGGAGCTCCGAGTTGCTCTGGCCGTAGTTGACGCGCGACATGGCCTCGACCATCTCGTCGACGAAGGCGCGATTGAAGGTGGCGTTGGTCAGGAGGAAGTCGCGCAGCGTCACGTGCACCAGCGGCTCGAACTCCATGAGGCGCAGCATGGCGTCGACGCTCGGCAGCGGCTGCTTGTCGCGCTGCAGGCGATCGTAGATGCGCTCGAAGCGCGGCAGAATGTCGTTGAACAGCAGGTGCTTGGCGCGGAACGAGTCGAAGCCGTACCGGCCGAGGCCGCGCACCATGTTGCCGAGGCGCGAGAAGCCGGTCTGGAACACGAAGCGCGAGCCGTCCCACAGGCCGAGGCGGTCGTCGGCGGCGCCGGCCGGAGCGTCGGCGGGCAGCGTGTCGGTCGGATCGAAGGTATCGAGCGCGAAGAGCGCGACCCAATCGCGCACCAAGCGATTGACGACGCTGTAGACCGCGCCGCCGAGCTCGACACGCTGGCCATCGATGAGGGCGTCAGCGACGCGGCCACCGAGAGAGTTGCTGCGTTCAAAGAGCGTGATCTCGACGAGATCACCGAGTTCCTGGCGCAGATGGAAGGCCGCAGCTTTGACGACGAGACCAGACGAGTCAGTGGAGGGTGATGTGTCGAGATCGTTGGAGTACACGTACAAGCGCCACCGATGCCACCGCCTACGATAGCAACGCGACGAATGGGTGCGTCATCAGCAGGTTGTTTGTGAGATCTGCTGTTGTTGCTTGTTGCTGGAGCAGCTACCACGACCACCACGATCGCTGCGACGAGCAACAGCACGAGCGATGATGTCGATGATGCGCGCGAGCGGCGGACGAGAGACATTGCAGCGAAACTCTTCCTCGAACGCCACCACCACAAATCGCGATTGCTGTTCTTTCCTTCGCGATTGCTGTTCTTTCCTTCGCGTTCGCTCATTCGCCTCGTGTCGCTCGCTCGACCATCATGACGAGTGGCGCTCCTCCTCCTCCTCTGTTTGCTGGCCGGCGGTTCTGCTTGTGCAACTCGCTCGTCGGTAACCAGCAGCTCAAGGCCACGATCAAGCAGCACCACGGCGCGCTCTCGAGTGCGATCGGCGCCGCGACCGACTTTCTGCTCGGCACCGAGGCCGATGCGGCTCATCGCGGCTACAAGGTCGTGTTGGCGCTGCGCTATGGCGTGCCGCTCGTGTCGGTCGGGTTCGTGTACTCGTGCATCGGCGCCGAGCGTGTGCTCGAGCACCAGCCGTTCGTGCTGCTGGAGCGAGACGAGCGCGAGGCTGCGTGGCGCGCATCGCTGCTGTCACGCAGCCGTCGCGGCAAGAACGAGCCCAGCCTATCGCGCTCGATGCCGCAGTCCTCGTACGAGCACACCGAGATTGCCGACGAGGAGAACGAGCACTCTCTCACTGGACAAGGCCACCTCGACGGCAGTGGCGAGGAGGAGGAGCACGACGAGCGTGCGAGCGAGATGCTGCTCGTGTCGTGGAGCCCTTCGAGCACCGGTGGCTCTGGCGTCGCCGAGTGTGAACCGCCTCGATCGCCGCCGCCGAGCGCCGAGCAAGCGGCACCACCATCAGCCTCGGTGCTGTCACGCCACGACCATCCGAAGCGACAGCGCCATTGGGGTCTCACTCGCATCTACACGCTGGGCGCCGCGAACGAGCCGCCGTTTCCCAGCTCGTACCAGGTGCTGCGCTCGCACGTATTCAACTACTGCGACCTCCACAGCAACGAGAACAAGTTCTACGCCATACAAGTGCACCAGGCCACCGGCGACACACCGTGCCCGAAGCCGTTCCGCGTCTTTACACACTACGGTCGCGTGGGCGACACCGAGCAGCAAGCACGCCGCGAGTGCCGCTACCTCGACACGCTGCAGCAGGCGCAAATGATCTACGACCTCATCTTCGAGGACAAGAGCTCGGAGCAGAAGGGCTACCAGAGTGTCGCGCTTGCGGCACCGAGCGTAGGGTCTGCCGATACCACGAATGCCACGACCGACTCTCAGGCCCTCACACCAAGCCCGAGTGCTTCGATCTCGTCGTCGTCATCGTCATCGTCATCGTCATCGGTTCTCGCGCTGGTGGATATGCTGTATGCCGAAGCCACCAACGCGCTCACCAAGACCATTGCGGGCAAGATCACCGAGCGTGGCATCGAAACGCCTCTCGGTGTTCTGACGGCCGAGCAGATCGAGCGTGGCGAGAAGATCCTCGACGACCTTGAGGCTGAGCTTACTCGTCGGCGCACACAAACCACTAGCTCCACCAGTAGCACCACCAGCAGCATCGAGAGTGCGATCACGAGCGCCATCACGACGCTCTCAGGGCGATTCTACTCGGTGATTCCTCACGTTCTCGATCCCGATGCATCTCCGGCACACGCCATCATCGACTCGGCGTTCAAGATCGAGGAGAAGCGCGAGACGCTGCAGCGAATGCGCGACATGCAACTGCTGCTGCAATCGAGCGGTGAGCGAAGCTTCTCGCCGCAGGAGCTGCGCTACCGTGCTCTGGGCGTGAGCATCGAGCGCGTGGCCGACAACGACCCTCTACGCCGCACGGTGCTGGCGCTGCTAGGCCTCGAGGGCACCTTCGAAGCTGACGAGCAACGCCAGGCGACGGCGCAACTCGGGCTCGAGCTGCACGCCATCTATCGGCTGCAGCGCGAGTCCGAAGCGGCGCGCTTCAGCAGCTGCCCCGTGTACAACAGCCGTCTGCTGCTGCATGGCTCGCGCGTCGACAATCTGCTCGGCCTGCTGTCGCGCGGCTTCATGTTGCCTCGGAAGCTCACGGAACTCGGCGGCCGTCGCACCGACGTCGGCCTCATGGGAGCCGGCATCTACTTTGGTGACTGCATCACTACGGCCGCTCGGTACACCTCAACGCCCACTGGAACAGGAGCAGGAGCAGCGGTATCGGAAGCTAGCCGCTCGTTCGCCAACCACCGTTTCGCGCTCGTGTGCACGGTGGCACTCGGCCGCTCGAAGCATCTCTTTACCCAGGACCCGACGCTCACGAGCGCGCCGCTCAATTATCACAGCTGCATCGGTGTCAAGTCGACCCCGCTGCTGCCGACCGACTTTCGCGACTGCGAGTACGTGGTGTACAATACTTCGCAGATACGGCTCGAGTACTTGGTGGAGTTCGAGTGCGCGTCCACCTCGGCAGTGGTTCCACCAGCGTTTCCCAGCGTTTCCTCCATCACGAGCACGAGCACGAGCACCAGCACGACACGGCAGGAGAGCTCTGCCACTCGTTCGCCCACGGCCGCGCAGCAGCGAGCGGCCATTATCGATTCGATCGGTGGCGCGGAGACTGGCTGGCACGAGGCGCTGGCGGGCGAGTTCGACAAGCCATACTTTGCGCGGCTGGTGGAGTTCGTGGCTCGCGAGCGAGCAAGCACGACGGTCTTTCCGCCCGAGCACCTCACGTGTCGCGCACTGGCCCTGACGCCACTGGCAGAGGTCCGCGCCGTGATTCTTGGCCAAGACCCATACGTGCATGCGGGCCAAGCGAGCGGCCTCGCGTTCTCCGTCTCCAGCACCGGCGCGCTGCCGCCGTCGGTACGCAACATCTTCTGCGAGCTGCGCAAGGACCTCGGCATCTCGTGCACCTCGGGCGATCTGTCGGCGTGGGCGAGACAAGGCGTGCTGCTGCTGAACACGTGCCTCACGGTGCGCATCAGCTCGCCGGGCTCGCATCGCTCGGCCGGCTGGGAGCACTTCACCGACGCCATCATCTCGGCCGTCAACGAGCGTTGCTCGGGCGTCGTGTTCATGCTGTGGGGCAAGCCGGCGCACGCCAAGCAGACGCTGATCGACGGTACGAGGCATCGGCTGCTGCTGGCCGCGCACCCGTCGCCGCTGTCGGCCGCGCAAGGCTTCTTTGGATGCCGACACTTTAGCCTCGCCAACGAGTACCTTGCGTCGGTCGGCAAGCGGCCGATCGACTGGCGACTGTCGGAGGAGGTGCGTGAGACTCCTGCCGCCACGCCTGCCGTGGTTCCCGTGCTTGTGAGAGAGCCTCCTGTCGCCACGCTCGGCAAGCGCAAGGAGCCAGAGACGGTGGTGGACCAGACGCGTGCCGCCAAGGCGCCGACACTCGAGCGGCACCAAGTCGATGCCGGCAGCCGCTCGGTGTCGCGCTTCGTCAACTACTCGCCAATCACGTCGCTGCGTCCGTATGCGCCATCCGAGCGACGTGCCGTGCTGGTGCGCGTGTACTTTTGCTCGCCGCGCATCTGGTGGACCTCGAGCGAGACGGGCAGCGAGGTCGAGATGATGTACGCCGACGTGGTCGACGCGCACGGCAGCCGCATTCGCGCCGTGGCCTTTGGCAGCGCGCGGTCGTTGCTGGCTGGCGTGCAGGAGGACGGCGTCTGCGGCATTGCGAATTTTGTTGTGCAGCCGGCGTCGAAGACCTGCTACCAGTACACGGACATTCGCGGCCAGCAGTACCAGCTTGCGCTGCGCGACTCCAGCCTCGTGACGGCACTCGATGCAAGCAACGCCGCCGCGGTCGCCACGCTGCCGCACATTGTACCCAAGTTTCTCAACACGTCGGCAGCGCTCGCCAGCGCTCCCGGCAGCGTCGTCGACCTTGTGGCGAGCGTGTTGCACGTCGGCCCGTTGCGCGAGATCACGTCACGGCGCAACAACGCCATTCCGCTCCGCACCGTCACGTGCTATCCGGCCGTCAAGCTGTCGCTCTGGTACGACGAGGCCACCAACTGCTCGCTGCTTGCCGGCGACGACATTGCCGTCACCGGCGTGCAGGTCACCGAGTTCCAAGGCACCAAGTCCTTCAGCACCAAGCATTGTTCGTATCACTTGTACTCCCGCCTCCAGCACAACAACGCCACCAAGCCGATTCCGGCGCACGTACTGCGTGAGCTTCGTTGGTACGCCAGCTCCTCTCGTATTATCTCGTTCGGATGATGCCGCTTCTTCTTCTAACCATCCACCGACACTTCTCGTGTAGGGAGCTTGCCCTCAAGCCGTCAACCTACTCGATAGCTCCACGTGCCACCATTATCGCAACACCACCACCAACACCAACACCAACACCAACACCAACACCAACACCAACATCATTACGAGGCCCACGATTCTCCCTCACTACAACTGCTGCTGCTGCTGCTGCTGCTGCTACTGCTGCTGCCCTGCGCGTTGATCGAACGCAGGCCGTCACTCCCCTGGCTCTTGCTCCTCCTGCTGTGGCCTCTGCAGGCAGCGCCGATTTCGTCGAGAGCTCTCTCGTGCAACTTCGGCAGCAGCTGCAGCGCATGGTGGAGAACGACCTGTTCGCGGCCTCGATCGCCAAGGTGCTGCAGCAGGAGCACGCGGCCAATCGGCTGCCGAGCGCCATCGAATTCCTCGGCCGCTTCTGCCCGGCCGACGTGCGACAGGTGACGCTGTACTACGTGCCACCTCGTGTGCGCGAGGCCGTGCGGGCGCTCGGCGTCGTGCCGGACGAGTGCTTCGGGCCGAGCTGTCGCAACTTTGACCTGCTGCTCGACCACATGCGCTTCGTGCAGTACTGCGCGGCCGTCACCAAGTCGGCGTTGCTCATGTCGCCTCCGGCCACGGCGGCCGAGCTCGAGCTCGAGTCGCTGGCGCTCGTGTCGGGCGAGCGCGTGAGCCTCGCCAACGAGAGCTTCGGCGTCGACGTGTGGTCGACAGCGACGAGCAGCGTGGAGGCGGCGGGTGATCGGTTCCCGGTGGTGCGCGAGCTCGACGCGTGGGAGCGCTCGCAGCTGATGGTGTTTCCGGCGTGCTTGCGTGGCCTGCGTTCCGGCGAGCGGCTGATCGTCGAGTCGCTCGCCGAGTTCCGCGCCAACTTTGACGCCATGACCTCGGGCATGCTGCGGTACCTCGAGTGGGACGATTCGGTGCTGGTGGCCGGCGGTGCCGTGCTGGCGTGCACGCTCAAGTCGTTCGACCGCGCGGCGGTGGCGAGCGGTGCTGGCGGCGATGGCGACGGCGGCGATGGCGCGTGGAACCGTGCCGACATTGACATCTTCCTCGTGGGCCCGCTGTCACCGGCGCAGGTCGAGAGCAAGGTGCGCCGCATACGCGACCAAGTGCTGCGCGCGACGGGACTCGACGAGTCGCAAGTGGTCGTGGTGCGCACCAAGAACTGCTTCACGCTCGCGTGCTGCTACCCGTACCGGCACGTGCAGGTGATCGTGCGGCCGTACTCGAGCAAGCTCGAGGTGCTGGCGTCGTTCGATCTCGACTGCGTCATGGTGGGCTACGACGGCGAGCGCGTGCTAGCGACGCGGCGCTGGTGTCGTGCGCTCTCGACCGGCGTCAACTTGGTGTCGCGGAGGCAATTTCAGACGCAGCTCGTGGCGCACGAGGCGCGCTACATCAAGTACGCGACACGCGGCTTCGGTCTGCTGGTGTACGCCACGACGGTCGACTGCTCGGCCGAGAGCGCTGCCGCAGCACTCGAGGCGCCACACTTGGTGGCATTGTTGAGCAAGATCTTTCGGTTGCAGTTGCGCCTTGGCAGCAAGACCGCAGCGAAACGAAGTGGCTTCGGCACCACCAGCAACAACACCACCAGCGACACCACCATCAGCAGTACAAGTGGTGGTGCAGCGCCATTGTATGAGAGTGCCTACATTCCGTGGGGCCGGCAGTGGAACGCAGAAGCCGTACGCAAAGCACTCGCACGGAAACGCAGCACCACTGGCTCGGCAGCGACCTTCTTCATCTTTGGTTCGCTCGAGTACGTGTTGGAGCACGGGGCGCAAGTATTCGCTGCTGCCGCGGCCGAACCACATCATGGTGGAGAGTAGAGGCCTGTTGTATGTCTGTGATCATCAATAGAATAGGAGGATTTTATGTATGTATGTATGAGAGAGGGAGAAGAGAAGAACTGTACAATCACGAGAATGAATGAATGAATGCGAGGCGGAATGGCTTGGCGCTCTCAATCAAACTTGTGCGTCAACGCCGACGAGATGGCTGTGGCAGCAGCATCCGAACGCTTGGTTCGCTTCTTCTTGCTTGCCACCTCGGTGATGGACGACGACGGAGCGGCGGCGGTGGTGGTGGTTGTGGCGAACGTCGATGGCGGTACCGAGGAGTCCTCGTGCTTCTCGCGCTGTCGCTCAGCTCGCAGCACTTGGTCGATCTGTTCGACGTGGTTCGAGAAGAGCGACACGCGGTCGACGTCGGCGTTGCGCATGATGAAGCGCTGAGCGGCGCGCGTCTCGAGTTGCGCCTTCTCGTAGTCGCCGGCCTTGGCGAACTTGGCGGCGCGCTGTGCGGCGTGCGTGCCGATGACGCCAATGTCGGCGTGCTGCTCGGCTTGTGCGCGGTCGTCGGTGACGGCGACGCGCGCCGTGGCGACGCGCAGGCAGCGCATGCCGTTGGGGCGCGTAAAGAGCACCTGCACCTGGAAGGGAATCTGCTCGATGCCCGAGAGGTCGCACTGGTCCTTGGGCCGGAAGGCGTACGAGAAGGTGAGCTCCTTGCCGCGCGTCACGTTGCCGAGGTCCTTGACGACCCAGTTGCGGTTCTCGCCCTCGTCGTCCATCTCGCCGCGGAACTGCAGGCCGTGGTGCAGCAGCACCATGGCCATGACGCCGTACGCCACGACCGGTCGGTCGGCGAACGCCACCAGGTTGCCGGTGAGCTGCACCGGGTCGACGCGCTGCACCGAGCCGGCCGTCTGCTCGCACACGATGCTGAGGCTCTCGAGCGCACACTCGGTGCCGATCAGGCTGATGACCGTCACGGTGACGCCGCGCAGCTTGGCCTGCTCGGCGAGCTCGGTGTAGAAGAGCGCACACTCGCGCTCCGAGTCCTCGAGCGAGCCGAGTCCGACGTTCGCCAGGCCGTCGGTGCACAGGAACACGCTGCTGCCGGGTCGCGCACCGGCGACCGCGATCGCGAGCTGCAGCGCCGGGCCGAGCGCCGTGGCGCCGCTCTCCTCGAGGTCCCACAGCTTGCGCAGCAGCGCGTCCTTGGCCTGTCCGACCGGCCGCGACAGCAGGAACGAGTTGCCGATCTCCTGCAGCTGATCGAACGAGCGCAGCTTGTCGCCCGACACCACGACCGGCTCCTGCGCGCCGTCGCCGATCAACGTCACGTCGTCGCTGAACGTAATGAGACCAATGTGCTTGTGCGGGTTCTCGCGGAACACGGCCTCGATCTGTTGCTCGACCGCCGATTGCACGCACTGCAGGCGGCTCACGTGCGTGACGCCACGACGCTGTCCCGGCAGATACTGGTTGCCGCCGCCGTGCGCCGCACCAAGCTCGCGAGCAAGAGCCTCACGCTTCGAGGCGCCCTTCAATGATACGGTGCCTTCAATCTCGGATGTGACACACATGGAGCCCGAGATATCTGAATCGAATCGAATCGAATCGAATCGAGTCAATCATAGTGAATAAGTGAGTGAGTGAGTGCGGGTAACATACCAATGCAAAAGATGATATTGCAACCATCGGAGGTTGAAGTCGATGGCATGGCCGGTGGTGGCTCGACCAAGTAGTCGATGCAGTCCGTGGTGGGAATCTCNCCCTCGTCGAGCTCGGCACGCGTGAAGCCGCCGCAAAAGTTGCACTTCCAGTACGACTCGGCCTCGGCATCGTCGTCCGACGCCGGCAGCGCGTTCTCGACGAGGCCCACGAACTTGTCGTGAATCGGCGGCGCCGGAATCCAGTCCTGCCGCGCGCCGGCGGCCGCCTGCTCGGCCTGCACGGCGCGAATGTCGTTCTTGGAGATGGTGGTGAGCGTCGAGTACGTGTCGAACATGACGCCGCAATGGTGGCAGATCACCGGGTCGCCCGTGAAGCACTGCACCTCCTGTGCCAGGTTGCCGAGGTCGAGGCGGAACACGTTGACGTCGGTCTTCTTGTGCTTGATCGACGTGGCGCCGGCGCTCTTCTTCTGCTCCTTCGAGCGCTGCTGCTTCTTCTCGTCGCGGTTCTTCTCCACCAACTCCTCGAGGTCCTCGTCGAGCTCGCCCTCGCTGAAGCTCTCGGCGTCGTCCTCATCCACCACCACTTGCTTCTCAACATCGAGGCGCACGTTATCCAGTCGCGCGCCGGCTTGAATGGCCGTGATCGGTGCTCCCATTCGTCTGTGTTCCACCAATCATCATCATCATCATCAGTTTTGCGCGCTCCTCTCTCGCAATTATGACGACGTACTGGCCAATGAGCGACGTCAACATCAAGAATGCCTCCTGCACGTTGGTGTTGGTACGCGCGCTGGTCTCAATGTACTGAACGTTGAGGCCATCGCAATACTCCTTGGCCGTGGCGTAGTCGACCACTCGCTTCGAGACCATGTCGGCCTTGGCACCGACGACGATCTTGGAGACGTTCTCGCACGCATAGCGGTCGAGCTCCTGCATCCAACGGTTGAGGTTGTTGAAGCTCGCTTGGTCCGTGAGGTCGAACACGATCATCACGCCGTGAGCGCCGCGATAGTACGACGACGTGATGGTGCGGAAGCGCTCCTGGCCAGCTGTTGTGGTGTGTTGTGGGGGACGGCATTCAGTACTACGGCTCATCTCCTCTCATCCCGGCTCGCCATCGACAACAACGTACTGGTGTCCCAAATCTGCAGCTTGTACACTCGGCCCTCGATCTCGATCGTGCGGATCTTAAAGTCGACGCCGATGGTGGATATGTACGAGTCGCCATAGAACGTATCGTCCTGTACGAAATGAGAGAGAGAGAGAGAGAGAGAGACATGGTGAGCTTCGCATCTCATGCTGACGGCGAGTGAGCGGGTGAGCGGGTGATCGTACGGCAAAGCGCATGATGAGGCTCGACTTGCCGCTGTTCGAGTCGCCGATCGTCAAGAGCTTGAACAGATAGTCACTGAAGCAAGCAAGCAAGCGAGAGCAGTGTGAGGCACGAGTCGCGCCAAGCCAATACCGCCTCCGCGTGAACGTACTACTCGCGCGTCGCTGCCACGGCCTGCGGCTGCTTCTTGTACGCGACCGACGAGCCGAACGAGAACAGACCGCCGCCACTCGCAGGCGCGCCGCCAGACGACGACGACGACGAGGCGGCAGAAGCAGCGGCACTCGGCGTGGTGTTGGTGTTGGTGTCGGAGCCACCACCACTTCGATTGGAAGAGGAGGAACGTGAACCAGTCAACCAGGAGAACATTGTTGCGTTTGTGTGTGTGTGTTCTTGCTTGGTGAGTGATCGATCGATTGATTTGTTGTTGGTTGTTGTTGAGGGAAGAGAGGAGAGTGCGCAATGAACGAGCGAAGAAGCGAATAAATACGCCCGCGCAACAGCGAGCGACTTTTCTGCTGTTTCGCTCTTCTGCGAACGAACCCGCTCTTTGCTCTTTCGCTTTATCGCTCGCACACCCGCTCGCCACATATCTCGCTAAATATCTCACCAATGGACCACGACACCACCCACCACCCAGAGGTCTACGAGCATCATGGCCATCATGATGATGCTGCTGCTGCTGATGCTGATGTGGTACCCACGTTCTCCGAGGCCGCCGAGCCACCGCCTCCTCCGTACGAACCTGCGTCGCCACCGCCGTACCAGATGCTCGGCGTCTCGTACGGCCAAGGTCGCGGCGTGCAGTATCAGAACAAGCCCTTCCCGCTGGCTGAGATCTCGGCCGTCGCCGCCGTCGCGTGGCTCTCGCTCGCCGCCGTGTGCTTCGTCGTCGGCCTGCTCTGCATCGTGCTCGGCATCGTGATCATCGCCGGCCTCTTTGCGCTGTGTATCTTCACCATCGTCGGCTGCCTCTTCTTCCCGCTCGTCATCATCGGCATGATGCTGATCCCGTTCGGCGCCTTCTTGATCTTCCCGTGCGCCGTGGTGTTGCTGGTGATCGGCGTCGTGGTCGCCATCATTGCCTGCCTCACGTGCTGCAAGCCGTCCAGGCGCACCGTCGACACCACGGTCACCACGAGCGAGATGGCGCCCGATGGAACCATCATCGTCACCACGACGCACTCGTGAGAGCGGCGCGCTCGCCTCCGATCCCTCCCGTCTCCTTCTTCTTGTTGCTGTTGCTGTTGCTGTTTCCATCCATCCATCATTCAACGTTTCTCGCAGTAAATTATTGTTGTTGTTGTTGTTTCTATCGAATCCGACAATTACGATTCGATTCGATTCGCGTCATTCGCTTGCTGCCTTCGCGCCATCCACATCGATCCCTCGATTGCTCGATCGCTCGCTCGCTCTGGCCATGGCGTCGTCGATGCCGATACCCGGACCGTGGGAGCTCGACAACGATGTGACGGCGTGCCGCGAGTGCCACAAGGCGTTCGGCCTCACGGTGCGCAAGCATCACTGTCGCCAATGCGGCCGCATCTTCTGCAGCGCGTGCTCCAAGTACACCGAGGTCGTGGCGCTGTGCGGGCCGAGCCCGGTGCGCGTGTGCCTCGGCTGCAAGCGCCAGTTCACGCTCTCGCGCCAGGCCGGCGCCGCCTCGACGCCCAACTCGTACATCACCACGCCGCCGACGCCCGCCACGCCCTCGACGCCCGCCACGCCGTCGCTCACGAGCCCGTCGGTCGAGGGTCCCAGCATGACGGCGTCGTCGTCCATAGCGTCGTCCTCGGCGTCGTCGTCCATAGCGTCGTCGGCGTCGTCGGCGTCGGCCGACACCGCCTCGCTGCCGTCGTTCCCGGTCATCTACGCGGCCGTCGACGGTGTCGCGACGCCAACGCCGCAGCCGCCAGAGAACGCGCTCTATCCGGGCGCGCCAGCGCCTTCGCATGCCGCCTCGCGCCCAGGCATCTTCCAGCTCGTTCCTTCGTCGGCGGCGGCGACAGCAGCGGCAGCAGAAGCCGACAGCGCGCCCGCGACGATCGGTGGCGGCAGCAGCGACGCCGGCGCCTTGCTCTCGCCCTCGGTGCCGACCGCCGAGCAGCTCGAGGTCGAGTACCGCTGGAACGACCAGTTCCAGGCCATCTACGAGAACTACTTTATGCTGCGCGGCACGGTCGGCAAGGTCATCTCGCAGTTCAACGACCGCGCGACCGCCGTCGCCGTCACCATCATCAACGAGCACTTTGTGCCGATCTCCTCCAAGACCATCAAACCCTTCGCCCTCGCCGGCCAAGACTACGGCGCTGCCGGCGGCGAAAAGTACCTCCTACTACCTCCTCCTGCCTGCCTATCAATCAAGCAAGCACGCCGTACTCACTCGCATGGCTACCTGGCAGGTACCTACACGAGGGAATCTTCTTCAAGTACGCGCTGGATTCCTTGGGTCTCTACAGCGGAGTGCACAATGCCATGAAGGCTGCCGGTCATGGTACGGCACGGCACTCTCCTCCCTGTTACTGACTGAACGAGCGAGAGGGATCGAGATTCACTCGGCTATGCGCGCAGAGCTCAAGGGCGTGAATGCCATCTTCTCGATCGGCATGCAGCGCGGCCTGTGTGTGCCCTTGGCGGCCATCATCGACTACCGCGGCTTCCGGTACCTCCACGCACACACTCGTCCTCACTCGACATTGCCAACTCCGAGTCTAACAACGTCGTCCGTGCCGCGTGTTCTTGCATCACCCCCGATAGCATCATCGCCACGGCCCTTGTGCCGATCGGCAAGACCGAGACCTTGATCTACGGCTCGCGCGACGCCGGCAACACGATCGTCGCCAGCGACCCCGAGTTCAACAGCCGCATGGAGTGGGCCGCCAAGTCGCTCAACCTCGCCGGCCACTCGGTCACGGCCGCCGCGCCGCCCAACAACAAGCTGACCATCTACGGCCCGGTCGATATGGAGGCGCATCGTGGCTACGATGGTCGCTACTACTTGCTCGACCTCGCTCGTCTCTTCCCTGCCGAGCCCTTCGATGCCACTACTGCGTATGCATTGCCTAGTTGCTTCTCCTCACTCACTCGCGATATCTCACGATATCTCACTCACTCACTCGATTCTTCTGTGTCAGAACGGGACCCGATCGTTTGGTGTATCTGTATCGCCTCCTGCGTCCTGAGTTGGTTCGCTCGAATCCCGAGGCACTGAGCTCCGACGCCTTCTCGCCCTTTGGCCAGCAGGACACGCAGCACAACCAACGTGTGATCGAGGCGTACGATCGGCTGTTGAACATTGTGATCCCCAACTTTGCCGATCGCTGGGTTCGCTCGGCGCATCGCATCCAGCAATTCAACCTCATCCAGGAGCTCCACAACAGCGGCATCAACTGCCGCTACTTGGGACGTGTCTACGATGCGTGTCTCGGTGTCCCGGCGCCATTGAATTCGGGCACTGATCCCGTTCCTTGCTTGCTTGGTACGCGAATCCCTCCCTCCCTCATTCATTCCTCACTCGCTCACTCTCTTGAATAGTCGAGATTGTCGCCCGAACCTTTAAGAGTATCCTGCGCGAAAAGCTACGACGAATCATCTCGACCGATAGCGGTGAGAATTGCAAGCATGCCGTCGCCAGTGCCTACAACGATTTGCTGTGTACGAGCGCACTTCCCACGATCGTGCTCGTTCTCCCGTGTGCGCACTGTGGAATTGACTCGTTTCCTCGTCGTCGTCGTGGTGTTGGCACTCAGATCTGAGCGATGACGCTCCACGATTCTGGGCCAACGAGATGTTGCCGTCGATCAAGCGCTGGTTCGAGTCCGACACCGTGGCACAGGTCGACTTCCGCACGGCGGTCGTCGAGGCACACCGCATCGAGTTGTTCAAGCGCGCACAGATCCTGGTCGGCATCTCGTTCGTCACGTCGGCCGAGAGCGCACCGCGCCTCGAGGCCTCGCACGTCGAGAGCATCCGCCCGGTCAGCAAGTACATGCACGCGTGGATCGAGCCGACGCAAAGCGACACCTCGGCCTCGTCGCTGCTCGCGAGCGCCACGTCGTCGATTCGCATCGCGGCCAGCGAGCTTACCGACAAGTACGAGATCATCAAGGGCCTCACGGGCACGAGCTACAAGGCGCGCTGGGGCGACAAGGACGTCGCCATCACGTGCTTCCTGTCGGACGCCGACTTTATCGCGTTCGCTCGCATGGCCTTGGTGTTGACCGAGCTCGAGCACCCGAACCTGCTGCGAGTCTACGGCTTCTGCGAGGAGCTCAAGGGCAGCGTGGCCGAGTTCGCGCCCGAGGCGAGCCTCATGTCGTACCTGTGCGCCCACTCGCCTTCGGGACCGCAGGCACCGCGGCCCGGCGCCCCACCGCATCGCAGCCAGTTCACGTGGAGCATGATGATCCGCATCGCGCTCGCCGTCGCACAGGCCATGAACTACCTCCACAGCCGCCAGCCGCCGTTGCTGCATCGTAACCTGACGGCTGCCAACGTCCTGGTATGCTTGGCGACCACAAACCCTGTCACAGTGCTGATACATCATCCTCATCATATGCTCCTCCGCCTGCTGAACAGTTTGACAAGGACTTTACGCCCAAGCTCAACGTCGTCATGCTCACGCGAATGGTCTCCGAGAGACCGCGAGTAGCCCAACATATCCCTGAAATCGCGCGAGGCGGCATCTTTACCGAGAAGTCTGGTACGCCGTCGCCATCGTCACACACACACA
>JGI26540J51217_10000344_pt1 | contig 59718 bp, 53 predicted proteins | sample ThiBio_1000_plan_2_FD_51217 | JGI IMG/M metagenome (IMG submission 51217)
TACTCCACGATCAGTTTGCCCCGGAACATCCCCATCTGGCAGGTGAACTCGTATTCCCCCGGCTGATCAGGTAGAAACTCCACCGGCACGGTTTCGCCTTCCGGCAGCCTGGCGCTCTTGCCAAAGTCGCCAAAGACCACCATCTCCGAGCAAGCCGCCGTTTCCTCCCGCCGGAAGTTTAGCCGGACCGGCTTACCGTGCTGCACTACCACCACATCCGGGGTGTAGCCGCCTTTAACCAGAATCATCGCCTCCTGGTAGCCGCCAGTGGTGAGGGCCGCCCTGGTTCCGCTCTTGCGGGGACCCCAGAAGAACCAGGCAATCCCCGCGATCACTATCAATCCAAGTAATACCACTACAATCTGTGTCGCACTCATTTCTCTACCTCTTTCAAGTGCCAGCCGCGCAAGCGGTTAGCGTTAGTTACCACTGTTAGCGAGCTAAAGGCCATCGCCGCCGCTGCCAGGATCGGACTTAATAGCAGCCCGGTGAAGGGGTAGAGCAGGCCCATCGCCACCGGCAAGCCCAACGTATTGTAGATAAAAGCCCCAAAGAGGTTCTGGCGTACATTACGCATGGTCGCTTTGGAGACGGCGATGGCCGTCACCACTCCTTTAAGGCTGCCGCTGATAAGCGTCACGTCGGCCGCTTCAATCGCTACGTCGGTGCCGGTCCCGATGGCAAAGCCGATATCGGCCTGGGCCAGGGCGGGCGCATCGTTAATACCGTCTCCTACCATCCCGACCTTCTTGCCTTCTAGTTGAAGTTTTTGAATTTCGTGGGCCTTGTCCTGGGGCAAGACTTCGGAGAGCACCCGGTCTACTCCGACCTGGCGGCCAATCGCCTCGGCGGTGCGCCGGTTGTCGCCGGTGAGCATTACCACTTCCAGTCCCAACCCTTTAAGAGCCTTGATGGCGGCCAGCGAGTCTTCTTTAACCGTATCGGCAGCGCTAATGATGCCCGCCGCTGTGGTGTCAACGGCAAGATACATGGGCGTTTTTCCGTTGTCGGCCAGCCGGCGCGACTCCGCTTCCAGCCGGCCCAGCGCGATGCCCCGGTCGGCCATCAACCGGGCGTTACCCAGCAGCACTCGGCGTCCGTTTACGGTTGCTTCTACCCCCAAACCAGGGATGGCCTTGAAATCCTGGGCGGCGGGTATGGTTAAGCCCCACCCTTTGGCCCCTTCAACTATGGCGCCGGCCAGCGGGTGTTCCGAGTTGCGTTCGATAGCCGCTGCAAGCATTAAAACTTCCGCCTCGTCAAAACCGTTATCGGCCACCACGTCGGTCAATTCCGGTTTGCCTTTAGTGATAGTGCCTGTTTTGTCGAGGACTATCGCCTGTAAACCTTGCGCCGTTTGAAGGGCGTCACCGGAGCGGATGAGGATACCCTGTTCGGCCGCCTTGCCGATACCTACCGTTAAGGAGGTCGGGGTAGCCAGCCCCAGGGCGCAGGGGCAGGCAATAATGAGGGTGGTCACGAAAACGATCATAGCGTAGGCAAAGGCCGGGGCGGGGCCCAGGACGTACCAGATTACCCCGGCCGCCACGGCCAGGATCATCACGGTCGGCACAAAGTAATGCGAAACCTGGTCCACTATCCGCTGGATGGGGGCTTTGGAGCCCTGGGCATCCTGGACCAGTCGGATAATCTGGGCCAGGGCCGTATCCTTGCCGACTTTGGTCGCCTTAAACTTAAAGCTGCCGTGCTGGTTCATGGTCGCCCCGATGACTTCGTCCCCCGGCCCTTTTTCTACGGGGATAGATTCCCCTGTAATCATGCTCTCGTCTAAGGTTGAATTGCCTTCCAGGATTTCCCCATCCACCGGCACTTTTTCGCCCGGACGCACAATAACGTTATCACCGGTCAAGACTTCTTCTACGGGAATATCCTGTTCGACTCCATTTCGTTCAACCCGGGCCGTTTTAGCCTGTAAACCGATCAGTTTTTTGATGGCTTCGCTGGTCCGGCCTTTAGCTTTCAGCTCCAGAGCCATACCGAGTACAACCAGAGCGGTAACCACGGCTGTCACGTCGTAAAAGACTTCCGCCAGTTCTTTGGAAGGAAAGATGCCGGGAAAAAGGACCGCCACCGTCGAATAGAGCCAGGCGGCCGAGATACCAATTGAGATCAGGGTATGCATATTGGCCTGGCGGTGTTTGAGGGCCTGCCAGGCACCGGCAAAGAACTGGCTACCCGACCAGGCCAGCACCGGAATAGTGACCAGGCCCAGAACTCCCCAGACTAAACGCAGCGTATCACTGCCTTTTGGCAGCCAATCGCGGATGCCGGGGAAAAAGTCGGGATAGGAAAAGACGATAACCGGCACGGAAATAATGGTAGCGAACCAGAACTTTCGCATCAGGTCGCGATATTCCCTGGCCTGGGTTTGTTCTTCCCGGTCTATTCCGGCCTCGCTGGCGGCCGGGGCTTTACCGGCTGTATAACCGGCCGCTTCAATCGCGGCAGTAAGGCCGGAAAGGTCGACCAGACTCGGCAGATATTCCACACGGGCCTGTCCGGTAGCAAGGTTAACCCCGGCCGAAAGTACCCCGGGCGTTTTTTGTAAGGCTTCTTCGAGCGTGCTTACGCAGGAGCCGCAATGCATCCCCTGTATACTCAGTTGAGTGCTGGCGGCGCCAACTGTGAAGCCGGCCGCCCTGGCGGCTTTTACGATCGTGTTGAGATGGGCGGTTCCCTGGTCATAATCAATTCGGACAAGTCTGGCGGTAGAATTTGCCTCCACTTTCTGGACGCCAGGCAGCCTCGTAAGTTGCTCCTCCAGGCGACTGGCCCCCTGATATCCTTCCAAATCGCTCACCGGAAGTTCGACCCGCTGCAAAGCCCCTGGCTGGTCCGGCAGCCTGGCTGGCCCTTGATCTGAAGAGGTATTTTTCCGGTCAAATTGCGCCAGACAGTTGTCTGAACAGAAATAATAAGTTTTCTCGCCTGATCGGCGCTTTCCAACGGCCTGGCCCGGATCGATTTCCATGCCGCAGACCGGATCGACTACCAAGAACGGCGGCGGCGAAAGAGTAGTAGTTTTTTCTAAAATTATTTTTGCCATAACTTTCTCCTTTGGGACATCTGTCCTACTTGTTCACAACCTTACTTTAACCTGAAAGGCTTAGTAACTACTTAGGTTAAACTGAGGAAATGCTTAGTAATTATTTAGACATAAGAAGAGCCAGGGTAAACATGTTTACCCTGGCTCCAGATTCTTCGTTGATTGAAACCGGCGTATTAGACCACCAGCAGCGTGAGTAAGCCCACTCCAATCGCCATTGCGGCCGTCCCCAGCTTTAGATACACCCGTTTGTGCACTTACCAGCGTCCCAGTTTACGGTAGACCGGTGGGCTGCCGGCCAGGACCAGGATTATTACCAGCGGTACCACAAAAACCAGATTGTAGAGAGCCAGGTAAGTTACCCCTTGCAAAACCGTAGCCTGGGTAGAAAGCAAGGCCAGCACGGCTAGATAGACCGCGCCGGAGCAGGGGACAGTACACAGGCCGATAAGAATACCGGCGCCGAACAGGGCCGGCCAGCTAGCCTTGGTGATTATCCTGCGTACTTTTGGCATGTTTACATGGGCGCTCAGGCGATTACCCCATTCCGGCACAACGGCTTCCTGGAAAGCAACCAGCCCCAGGTGGAGTGAACCCATAAAAGCGGACCAAACTGAAAGCTAGCTCCTCCAAGAATTTACCGCTATACTTTTAAGGTAAAGGAGAAGTTAAAAAAATGAACGGACGCTTTCACACTCGAGCATTTAAGATCCAGCTCTGCAAGCTAATCGAGAGCGGGGAAAAACGACCAGCCCAACTCTGTCGGGAGCATAAACTTGCCGAAAGTAGCCTTCTAAAATGGCGCAAGGAATATCAAACTAGGGGTGAAGGCGCCTTCACTCCTCGCGAACCAGATAAAATTCCAACTGAGAAACTGGGTTACGAGGCTAAAATTGCCTAACTCGAACGGCTCTGCGGTCAGCTTGCTTTAGAGAATTCCTTGTTAAAAAAGCCTTGGCCCAATCCAAACAGACTCCGACCTAGCCAGGTGGCACGAGCTGATCACTAAACTGCACGCTCTAAATCCACAGTTGTCACTTCCCAAACTGTGCCAGTAGCTGGGAGTGAGCCGGTCATGGTATTACCTGCGGAAGAAAAGAAGGCTGTCCGAGCGGCCAAAGATAAAGATTTGGGTGCGGCCATTGAGGCGATTGTGCTTGAATTTGGTGGTTATGGATACCGGCGAGGGGTTAAGGAGCTGGCAAGGCGAGGTTGGCAGGTGAATTCAAAACGGGTTCTGTGCCTGATGCGAGAAGAAGGTTTGCTGTGCCAGCTAAAACGAAAGTTTGTCATAACCACCGATTCTAACCACTCGAATGGGGTATTTAAGAATGTGTTAAAGGACAAGGACAAGGAGCTAGCCGAGCCGGATCAAGTTTGGCACGCTGACATTACCTAATAGTAAAACCTACCTGCCTGCTGCAGCGACCTTTGCTTACTCACGCAGGGAGCCGCCAGCCGCCTGGCAAAAGGCGCAGGAAGGCGGCCAGACCGGTTTCGCCTGGCGGCGGTCCGAGATTCTTTGTCCATTCCCTCATCTTTGCCACAATAAGCGGTTGTTTACATTTCGTTTATGGGTTTCAAACAAAGCCCAAGCCGATCTGGTGAAATGTAATATTCGGGTAAGAAAGATGTAGAACCCCCTATAAGGGCTAGTTTTTAACCCGGGGTCTATAGAATTTTAGTCAACCGGTCCTCAAGACCTCTTTTATCCATCCCACCGACCTGGGTGGCCCGAATAAATCCGTCCCGGTCGACAAAAAAACTGGTCGGGAAGGCTGCGACACCATAGGTAGCGATAATCTCCCCGTTATAGTCCATGGGCATGGTCCAGCTATAACCGCCGTCGGCGACATATTTACTGACCGTCGGTATATCCTCGCGGGCATCAATCCCTAGCACCACTAACCCCTGGCTCTGATACTTTCGATAGGCCGCCTCTATTTCCGGCATTTCGGCCCGACAGGGGGGGCACCAGGTTGCCCAGAAGTTAATCAATACCGGCTTGCCCTTATAATCACTGAGTTTTACCGGGCTGCCATGGTCGTCTTTTAGTTCAAAGTCAGGTGCCAGATACCCGATCCGGGGGGCATATTCCCGCACAAGCGTCTGTGGGGCCTCTTCCCCGCAGGCGGCCAGCACCAGACTTAATAAAATTAGTATTCCTGCGAAAAACAAACCCCGTTTCATTTCTTGCCTCTATCAGTTACACCGGCCAGCTTGGCGGCTACTTCAGTTACAGTTCAGACCTTCTCAAAACTCCATGGTGCATTGCTGTATGACTGACTGCATGAATTATCTTGGCCCTTAAAGGGAAAATAAATGCGGTCAAGCTTCCTTTCACTTTTATACGTTGGCATTTATTCCAGAAATTTCAAGAAGCACCCCTATCCCGCTGGCAACCAGCCAGGCAACCGCAGAATATTTCAGAGTGGATTTGAATCCGTAATACTGCCAGCGCTGGGCCAGACCGATCAAATTAATTAGCGGAAAAGCCAGCAGGGCGGCGGCTCCGCTACCGGTCCCGGCTCCTTTTATAAAAAGGGCCAGGGCCAGGGCGGTTTCACTGCCGGGTGCGCCGGGCCGGAGCAGCAGACCGACCACTGGGACCAGCAGCGGTCCGGTCCACTGACCGGCTCCAAACCAGCTTTCAACCAGTCTTAAAGGTACAAAAATCGTCACAAGGGCTGCCAGCAGAAAGTTAAAAATCGTTCGCCCCATGTAGAAATCAAACTCGCGGTTCCACCATTGCCAGAACCGGCCTAAAAAAGTGGCGGAGTAGCCCTCATTTAGTTTTTTTATTTTCGCCTTTTCGGAAACCCCCTTCTTCTCGAAGGTCGTGGTTCGAAGGTCCGGTTCTTTTGAGCTGGACAGGTTCCTGGCACTACCTTTAGAAATTCCAGGGGTTTCACCGCTTTCTTTGCCCTCCACAGGTTTGGCCCGCTCATGATCGTCCACCAACCTGCCTATAAGGAAAAAGAGGCTGCCACCCGCAAACCGGACCAGCCCGAGTACCGGGCTTAAAAGGGTAGCCGCCAGGATTGTGCCTACCGACACGCTTATTGCCCCCGCCTCTAAAATTAGCTTCCCGGCCCCGGCCGGATACTTGGGTGGAGGAGGCGGCCAGCCGTACTCATACAGGGTTTTAAGTTTCTCCCTGTCAGGGGTGCCGGCCTGCAAATAGGCTACGATCCAGTTTCGCCAGTCTTTACCTTTCTCTTTTTCTTTACCCTTACCTTTCCCTTCAGGGGAAGACAGTTTGACTGTGGTTGTGGTCAACAATCCCCTGGTATCCACAAGAGTTAGAAAAGTGGCGATTAAAGTTATGGCAATTACTAGAATCGGACCGAATTCGAAGGCCAAATCCTTTATTTTTATCAGCAGCGCTGTTAAATCGGGAGGTATTCGCATATCAACACTGGGCCTCCGGTTCTTTTGAGAATGAAAAGTTTCCTGACCCTGACAGGCTGGCCGGATCTGCGCCGCGTCGCTTCCCCGCAAAGGAGCGGTTTTATTCTAGCCATCGATGTTCCTTGAGCAAAATAAAAATAACGACAAAGACAGAGCAGGTGTTACAAAAGCGATTATATTTTGAAAGCTTACTACTGTCAATAGTACGAGAGCAAGCAAAAGTCAAACCGATAATCAGGAACAGTTAGTCCGGATTCAGGTTCCCTTTTACAGGTTTATAAAAATACCCTATAGGGGTATTATAATCGAGGTGTAATTATTTAATCCTAAATAGAATAGTAACCATTAAAGATACCTGTAAGTCAGAAGGATGGGAGTAAGATGGCGTCTTACGACGATGATAAACAAAAACTATTAAACCGGCTTAAAAGGATTGAAGGGCAGACCAGGGGCATCCAGCGGATGGTGCAGGAAGACAAATATTGTGTCGATATAATGACGCAGATTTCCAGCATCCAGTCGGCTCTTGAACAGGTCTCCTTAACTTTGATGGAAGACCATATGCGCCACTGTATGGCCGAGGCCATTCAGCAGGGTAACGGCGACGAGAAGATCACCGAGGTGGTCAATATCCTGAAACGTTACGCTAAAGCAACCTAACCGCTAAATTTTTAAGTTAAAAGTCAGGGTAGCACCTTCTAATTACTATTGTTGGTAGTACTTTAATAGTAGTAATTTTCTAAAAGCCTGGGTCGCTCTTAAGCTGGCGTGACAGGCAGGCAGCTAAATTAAAAAACCAAGTAAACATCGATTAATGAAAGGAGACAAGCGATGGCACAGGTTACGGACCCGGTTTGTGGAATGACGGTGGTTACCGCTACAACCAGGCAGCAGTCGGAATACCAGGGGCAGACTTACTATTTCTGCACGCCCGGTTGCAAAAAGCTTTCGATAAAGAACCTGAAAGGTACCTGGGTCAGGGCAATTCCGCCTCGGACAGCCACACCGGTCATAGTCACTAACAGGTTGCCAGTCCGGTTAATCCTACCAGACTTATCCTGGCAGGTTGCTACACTCTACCTGCCCGGTGCAACCAACAATTGACCTTACGCCGATAAAGTGGAGAATGGAAAGAGCCGAGATGCTATACTTCTTTTAAGGAGGTCGCATCATTTCATTTATGGCTAAGCAGCAGCGCAAATATACCTCCGAATTTAAGCGGGAAGCCGTCAACCTGGTAGAAAACAGTGGTAAAAGTGTTCCCCAAATTGCCAGGGATCTGGGCATTTCCGACTCAATTCTCTATAAGTGGTAAAAACAACTAACTTATCAAGGAGAACAAGCCTTTCCCGGCAAAGGTCACCAGACCCCGGCCGAAGAAGAGCTGCGTCGGCTTCGGCTGGAAGTGGAACACTTACGTCAGGAGCGTGACATTTTGCCCCGAAGGGGTACCCTGTGGGTAAAAAAAAAAGGTAGTTATATTTTCGCAAAGCCCCAAATGAAGTACAAGTTCATTAAGGAGCATCTTGAAGAATTCGGGGTAAGCCGAATGTGTAATGCCCTACAAATTGCTCCAAGTGGTTACTACAAATGGTGCCGACAAGTTCAGGGTCAAACACTCAGCCCTCGCGACGAGGCGGATAAGGTTCTTGGTGAGCAAATCGAAAAGGTTTTTTGTAAGTTCATGCAGGCTTTATGGTTCACCGAGGGTACATGCCAGCCTAAGAGCGGATGGGGTGCGCTGTTCCCGCAAGCGCCTAGCCCGCCTTATGGGAGCCAAAGGCTTAACTCCCAGGCTTAAAAAACACAAGACCCGCACGACAGATAGCCAGCACAACGACCCGATAGCACCAAACAAGTTAAACCGGGAGTTTGAGGCCGAGGCTCCTAACCGTAAATGGGCTGGCGACATTACAGGCATTTGGACGAGTGAGGGCTGGTTATATCTGGCTGTCATTCTAGATCTTTATTCCAGGTTGGTGCTAGGCTGGGCTATGGGAACGCAAAGAGATGGCAAGTTGGTCGAAGAAGCCCTCACCATGGCACTTCTCAAACGCCGTCCTGGTCCTGGTTTACTCCATCATAGTGATTGGAGTGAACCCATAAGAACGGACCAAAATGAAAGCTAGCTCCTCCAGTGGTTTACCGTTATACTTTTATGGTAAAAGGAGAAGTTAGAAAATGAACGGACGCTTTCACAGCCGAGAATTTAAGATCCAACTCTGTAAGCAGATAGAGAGCGGAGAAAAACGACCTGCTCAACTCTGTCGTGAGCACAAGCTTGCCGAAAGTAGCCTCTTAAAATGGCGCAAAGAATATCAAGCCAGAGGTGAGGACGCTTTCACTCCCTGCGAACCAAGTGAGATCCCAACTGAAAAATTGGGCTACGAGGCCAAAATCGCTGAACTGGAACGGTTCTGCGGTCAACTGGCTTTAGAAAATTCCGTGTTAAAAAAGCCTTGGCCCTATCCAAACAGACCTCGACCTAGAAAAGCGTCATGAGCTGATCACGAAGCTGCACACTCAAAATCCTGAGTTGTCTCTTCGTAAATTATGCCGGTGGTTAGGGGTCAGCCGGTCCTGGTATTACCTTAGGGAGAAAAGGAAGGCTATACGGGCAGCCAAAGATAAAGATTTGTGTGCAGCTATCGAGGCGATTGTCCTTGAATTTGGTGGTTACGGGTACCGGCGAGTGGTTAAGGAACTGGCAAGACAAGTAAGTAAAGTGAACTCAAAACGAGTTCTTCGCCTAATGCGAGAAGAAAATTTGCTATGCCAACTAAAGCGAAGGTTTGTCATAACAACCCATTCTAACCATTCGAATGCAGTATTTAAGAATCTTCTCAAGGGTAAAGAGCTAACCGAACCGGACCAGGTGTGGCACGCCGACATAACCTATGTGAGTTTGCCGAAAGGCTTTTGCTATCTGGCTACCATACTTGATGGCTACTCTAGAAAATGTATCGGCTGGAAACTCTCAAAGAGGATCGACACCGAATTAGCCTTAGGAGCGTTGGAAAAGGCTCTCGCCAGCCGGCAAGTAAAGCCAGGTCTGACCCACCACAGTGACCGAGGGGTTCAGTACACCAGTCTAGCTTATGTTAGTCGCCTTCAAGAGGCCGGGATTGCCATAAGCATGTCGAGGAGGGGTAATTCATATGACAATGCTAAAGCGGAGAGTTTCATGAAGACGTTGAAATATGAGGAGGTCTATGTGAAAGAATACCAGACCTACCAGGAAGCAGCCGACAATATTGGAGAGTTTATTGAGAAGATTTACAACACCAAGCGGCTGCATTCTAGCATTGGCTATTTGCCGCCAATAGAATTCGAGGCTGCGGCCATAACCGCAGCCTGAGGAGTTAGCTTTAAATTTGGTCCTCTAAAATGGATGCAGTCCAAGATGATTAGCTACTTTCGGTAATCAATCCGTAGACGCCTCCGGCTTTAGCCGTGGGGTTTAATCACTTGTCGTAAAGAAAAGAGTTTTCCGGGTAGGAATCCGGTGGGTATAGATAGGAAACTAATATTGATTGTTAGTTAAAAGTGTGGTATTAAAGACCATATGCTCAAGTTCTCCAGAGATACTAGCCTGAGCCTTCCAGTTCAGAGTAGAAATAGTGGATTCTACTAGGAGTGGCTTCAGTACCACTAAAGATAACTGATAACCGGTACTGTGTAAGTAAGGGAATATATTTCTGTAAAACTTTAGTTTCCCCTCAATCAAAATCCTTACACGTTTGGTTGTGTAAAGTGATAAATTAAAGTCATCCAGGAAAGAAAAATAAATGAGTTCCAGTCCAAACGCCAGCCAGGTTGGATTTGTCAAAACCGGTTTAGAAGGCTTAGATACTATCCTGGGTGGTGGTATTCCTTCCGGCAGTTTAATTATGCTGGTAGGGGAACCGGGTACCGGCAAAACGACCCTCCTGCAGCAGCTATGTTTTACCTGGACCGGTTCGCCAGCCACCTCTACGGCTTCCAATGATTATTTGACCAAGGCTGAGGAAGCCGAGGGCCAAACATTACCCTCTGAAGCTTCTATTACTCCGGCAGCCGCAGACGCCGTTAATATCATACCGTTGCCGAAAGCCACTCGTACCAGTACCGGGCGGTCAAAGAGTTCAGCCACAACGGCCGCGCCAACATCTTCTTCAGCTACCCCTCCCTCTCCTAAAGCTATTTACTTTAGTACCCTTTCCGAGCCGCACGATAAAGTGATAGCCCACATGAAACGCTTTAACTTCTTCGATCAGGACAAACTTGATAGCCAGGTCAAATTCTTTTCTCTCACTGCTCTAATATCCAGGGAAAAGGAAGCCCCCCAAGAAATAGGGACTTTTATAGTAAATACTGCCCGAAAAGAGCGGGCCAGCCTGGTAGTTATTGATGGTCTGGGCGCCCTGCTGGATGGCTTCACCTCGCTTCAGGATACCCGCTTTTTCCTTAACCAGCTTTCCTCTCAGCTAGGTACCCTGGGTATTACAGCCTTTTTAGCCCTGGAAGGAGCCTACGTCAACAACAATGCCAGTGGAGTGCTGACCGGCGCGGACGGCATTATCGGGCTGTATTCCCACATCCAGGGTGCCGGGGAAATTCACCGGGTGGAGGTCCACAAGTTACGGGGCATGAAAAGGCTGGAGGGGCGGCATACCTATAAGTTTAACAACAACGGGCTGGTATTCTTTCCCAGACTCGAGTCTCAAATTGATTTTGAAGCTGCCTTCACCAGCGAACTGACCGCCCTGATAGGTGATACGGTCCCGGTCGCTAAACTCGGGTCCCGGTTAGGATTTGGGCTGCCGGAACTGGAAAAGATGTTAAATGGCGGTATCATTCCAAATTCATCCACCTTTGTAGCCGGCTCCCCCGGCGTTGGCAAAACTTTGCTGAGCCTGCACTACCTCATAGAAGGCATTAATATAGGGGAGCCTGCCCTGTATGTCGGTTTTTACGAGGACCTCACCAGTCTGGTCAATAAAGCGGCGCGCTTTAACCTCGATTTAAGAACGCCTCTTATATCCAACCTGCTTGTCTTTGTGAGTATCCCCTCGGTCGAGTTAGAACCGGACCTGGTAGCCTACCGGATCAAACAGGTTGTCGAAGAATACGGCATCAAACGAGTGGTGATAGACGGGGTTTTAGAACTGGAGATAGCCTGCCGCCCGGATGGTCGCAGCCGCAATTACACCACCGCTCTTGACAGGTACTTTAAGTCAAAGGGTATTACCTCTCTGTATACCTACACTATCAGTAAACTGATCGGCACCGAACTGGATTTAAGCGATACCGTTTTCACCGTGCTGGCTGAAAATCTTATTTTACTGCGGCAACTGGCTTACGAATCACGTCTCTTCAGGGTGGTGTCGGTACTGAAGATGCGCGATAGCATCTATGACCTGAGTATCAGGGAATTTACCATCGAGAACGAGGTCGGTATCAAAGTCCTGCAGCCCTTCCAGAGTGAAACAGCACTTTTAGAAGAGCTATCCTATGACCTAACCGAGTCAACTCAAACACCTGTTCAGAGACAAAACAGGGATTTGCTCAAAAAGAAATCCGGTAAGAGTAAGAAAAAGTAAATTAAGTAAAGTTATTGCGGAGTGGATAGCTACAGGCTTGGTTGTGGAAGTTTGGTTGGGGAAGGGTGTAATCAGAATGAAAAGCTGCCCGCCGGTAGATACCTTTGTTGAAAAGCCGCAGTCTGAAAAGTGACGAAAAAGCCGGTTTCCAGCTCTGAAGGTGCATAGTAAGTGGTAGCAGCAGCCTTAAAATTTATTTTGTAACAGGTTTCCAGGGTGAAGATTCCGGGCAGGCAGTTAGTTAATAAACAGGTAACAGGCATTCGGGCCACGCCCAGAGGAAAAGCCAGGTACAGGTAAAAGTGGTGCAGTAGGCGCGGGGTTCTTGCCAGACCTGGACCCGGACCGGCCAAAACAAGACTGAAATTAAACCCCGGCTATTAGTTAGCTAAATTTTGAATTAAGTCTTCCAGCAGATTCAGATTATATGGTTTGGAGACATAGGCGTTCGCCGGAGGCTTATGGTTGCGGTCGATAGGGGCCGCGCTGATTAAAATTGTGAGTATTTTGTTCCAGTGTGGTCTGAGGTTTATTTGCTCCAGCAGCGTATACCCATTCATGACGGGCATCATCACATCCGAAATAACCAGGTCGGTAGGTTCCAGTTCCAAAATAGCCAGCGCTTCCTGCCCGTTACTGGCGCACAAAACTTTATGCCCCAAATCCTTCACAACTTCACTGAGAAGCTCCAGGAGAGAAGCTTCGTCTTCTACCACTAATACATTTGCCAATCAAACCTCATCTCATTTGTAATTACCTGATTAAAAGTTTCGACTGACCTGACCATTACTATAAGGTAATGGCCTGAATATATTAGCATAACCTTTAAGGAGCCCTGGCTAACAAACCATCAGTATTACTTCATTTTGAATATTATATAGCAGGCCAGGGTCTGTAAACAAAACCTTGCTCGCAAATACAAACCAATCTAAAATCAAACCGTTACCTGTCTTGTTTATTTAACCTCAATGTAACAGTTAGCAAAGCTATTGCAATAGTTAGTCCAGTAAAAAGGCAAGGGTGTCTCAGTTTGGGAAGTAGCGTCAAAATTTAGAAGGCTTTTATCGTCTATGAATCTAAAATTGAGCCTTTCTTTAACCGCCGGAAAATTAAAAAGCTCCAGTGGCTCTACCAACACCTGTTGAACCTTTTTCCCAGTGAAACTTATACTAATCCTTTTATTTACACTGATCCGATCCGGGAAACATCCCCAGGATGGATGCTGAAAGTTATAGTTCACGAGCTGATAAAGTTTAGAATCCTGGTGCTGTCTACCCATTCGTTGTTAGCCGCCGGCGCTCCGCTCGACCTGTCTATTAACCCGGAGAGTGAGTTGCCACTCTGGCACGATTTCATTGGCACACCCGAAAAATTGAGGTCGCTAAAACTCTTTCCCATAAAATAAGTCTGGCGGCGCTGGCACCGGCCAAGAGCAAGACGATTAGCCTTGAACAGGAAACGGCTTTTTTCCTCTGGCTGGCGGATCAGCTCAAAAAGAAACTCAAAGGTGATTATGCTGCGCGCACGACATAATGCTCTGCAAGAAGTTCTTACGCTCGACCCCCAAAAGGATTACGAGCGGATCGTCTACCTACTGGCATGCTACGAATTTCCTTTTGATGTTGCTCGCTCTGGCGAGATGGCGCTGTTTCGGACTTTTGCGGTGCCAGGTATAGCTAATTTGCTTCAGCACACTGGCGAGTTTACTCACCGTACTCAGAAGCGCTACGATGCTACCGATTTAATCCTGAGTACCATATTCGAGAACGGCTTCGATACTAAGGCCGGCCGGACAGCTTTTAGCCGGATGAATAAGATGCACGGTCATTACACCATTCCAAATCATGAGATGCACTATGTGCTCTCTACCTTTATGTATGTGCCAATTCGCTGGATGGGGCGCTTCGGCTGGCGGCCATTGACAGCGCAGGAGAAGCCGGGATTCTTCTATTATATGAGGGAGGCTGGCCGGCGAATGAACAACAAAGAGCTTCCGAACGATTATCACGAGTTCGAGCGGTTCAGCCTCAATTACGAGCAGGACAATTTCGCTTATTCCGAGGCAGCCCACAAAATAGCGGATCTCAACGTTGATATGTTTCTGGGTTGGTTTTTGCCAAAGTTTTTACGGCCTTTCGGTCGGCCCTTTATTTATGCCCTCTTGGACGAATCCCTCTTAAAAGCTTTCGGCTTTCCTAGATCACCTAAAATTATTCGTGGTTTGGTAAATTTTGCATTAAAGTTACGGGCTGGGCTAGTCAACTTGTTTCCGGAACAAAAAAAACCACTTTTACGAAGTAAAGGTTCAAAGAGAAGCTATCCTATGGGTCACAAAATTGAAGAAGTTGGTCCAAAATTCAGGTAAAATTCAATATGGAATCAATTTAGCCTTTTGCGGACATTCGAATTCAATAACTTATACAACACTCCCTCCTAAATACCTAACAAACTCAAAAACATAAATATCTGACTTTTTTCGAACCTATGTTAGTACTTTCACTACCAATTGAAAACAATTCTTCGCCATGGAATAGTCTCTTTAAGACACTTTAATGAGCCAACGAATCTGGAAAACCCGTTAATATTGGTCGAAAGTACAATGGAGATCTACCATACTGGTTCTCAAAACCTTTAGATTATAATTTAGTTAAATACTATTGACAGTAGTATTTGATTTACATATAATGCCCTATCTGTTAGGAAAATAGAGTAGTGAAAGTTTGGAAACGTAACAATTATGATAGGAGATTTTTCTGGATGAAGCGAAGCTTTTTATTCTTGTTCGTAATGGGATTGCTGGTCAGTTTGGTTCTAGCTGCCTGTGGTGACAATACCTCTACCTCTAATGCGCAACCAGCCGCTACGGTTGGTACGACAATTGCGGCTTCGACAACCTCGGCCGCCCCAACTACTACAGCTATGGCCGGTATGACTACCGCTGCTGGAACCGCTACAACAACAATGGCTGGTATGGCTACAACAGCAGCCGCAACATCAACCACTGCCGCAACTACTGCTAGGGCGAGCACAACTATGGCGGTGATGGCTACCCCGGCGGCCACTACGGCAATGGCTGGTATGACAGCTTCGGCTTCGGCGGCTGGCGCTACTACGGCTATGCCAGGTATGGATCACGGCTCAACGACCATGACCCCTTCCGCTAATGACCCCATGACGGAGAGCCTGAAGAATCTGACCGGGCAGGATTTTGAGGTTAAGTTTATGCAGGAAATGATCGTGCATCACCAGTCGGCTATTGATATGGCGAAGCTGGTTCCTGCCAACACCAAGCGGCCGGAACTGATCAAGTTATCCCAGGATATTATCTCGGCTCAGACCAAGGAGATCACCGATATGACCGGCTGGCTGGCTAGCTGGTATAACGCCAAGCCTCTTACCGACTCGATGAGTGTTCCTGGGATGATGGATATGATGGGCCAGATGGATAAACTCAAAGACGCCAAAGACGCCCAGTTCGATGAAATGTTCCTGCAAATGATGATTTCGCACCACCAGCAGGCCGTAAATATGGCAAATCTGCTGCCCGGCAAAACCCAACGGCCGGAGCTGGTGAAACTCGGCCAGGATATTATCAAAGCTCAGACAGCCGAAATCGAACAGATGAAGTCCTGGCAGACCGCCTGGAAATTGAAGGCGTAATAAGCCAGTAGCTACCTGCCTGACATCTCTCTAACCTATAAAAAGCCGGGAAAGGATTATATCCCGGCTTTTTTTCTGCGCTATTGCCATCCCTTGTTACTTCAAAACCTGAGTTAAAGCTCCCTCCAAATCACTCTCCTGGACAATTCCTATCCATCGTTTAACAAGGTTACCCTGTCCATCGACTAAGACAAAGCTGGGGTGCCCAATTATCCGAAACTTCTCTACCAGGTCGCGGTTGTTTTTATCGTTAAAATCGAGGTCGGCGAACCGGATGCGGTTGCCGTATTTTTGTTTAAGCCCGTTCACGACGGGGCGCATCTGCGTTCAAGGCGCTCAATTCTCAGTCTCAAAAAAGAGGAAAACTGGTACTCCATCATTCAAGATAGGCGGCGCCGTAAAATCAATTTTACCACCATTGGCGTCGCGACCCTGGGCTATTACTCCTGGCTGGGCCAGAGCGCCATCCGCTTTTAAACCGGTGCCGTTTCCTGCCGTAGAACTGGTATTTGCTGGAGTCGGTGTTGGCGTTAGAGCAAGCGTTGCTCCACAGGCTGCCAGGATAATTAAGATAACGAGACCTATACTGTAGGTCCAGATAAATTTTGCATTTACTACTTTACCAAGTAACCTTCTAACAACCATCTTCATTCATCCATTCCAGCTGTAAAGGAGAGTTACCACAATTGGGGACACAAAAATAATTATACCTGCCAGGGATACCAACCAGTCCCGGTGCATCTGGGAATTAGTCTCGTGGTCGGCGGCGGGTGAGAGGATGCCCGGCAGCATGGTCAGGCAGCATGGTCAGAGAGAACAAAACAAGCAGAGACACCGGCATCGCCAAGGCTAACAGTTCAATCCAGCGCTTTATTCCACCTTCAATTCTTTTCAAGGCTAAGAGGGTTAGCTGCTGGCCTAGCATTACCAGCCCCAGGCCGGCTATCAAAAAAAGCAAATGGATCATCTTCGGGTTTTTCTGCTCCCTATTCGCTGCTTCCTTACTGGCTAGCTAACTGGCTGGTTTTAACCGGTTAAGGTTAGGCTACTACCTTACTCAGCTTACGCTTCCTCCGACGCGGCCGGCCTCTCGGCCACCCTGGATGGATCATGGTGGGAAACTGTTCCCCTGGACTTCTCACGCAGCGCCGCTACCCGGCTTTTAAGGGAAGCGATCCGCTCAGCACTTGCCTGGCTGTCCGCAAATCTTTCAAGATGAGTTTCGGTCGGCTTAGAAAAGCTTACCAGCAGATTTTCCAGTATGCGGGAGACGAAGTTATCTATAAATTGTTCTTTATTTAGGATTGGAGTATAGACAAAGGCAGTGTCTACTTTATGCGCCCGCAGGAGGTGTTTGCGGGCCAGCCGGGCCATGGTGGTCATGATGGTAGTATAGGCGGTGTAGCGGCTTTGCCAGAAAGCTTCGTAAACCTCTCGAACCGTTATCCCGCCGGGGCTTTCGGCCGGCACTTGTTGCCAGACATATTCCATAATATCCGCCTCAAGGTCCCCCAGGACTTTGCGGACGCCTTCCCTGTCGGGCCGGAAGACCGTAATATCCGGTTCTTCCTTAGAAGAAGCAGGCTCACCGGCCAGGGCAGCCGCTTCGTCCAGTTCGGCCGGCCGGGAAGGCTCCCTTTTAAGTTCGTTCTTTGGTTTTCTGACCATAATTAACCTGGCTCTTACCTACTCAATTTCTTGTGTTTCGGTTTCTTCCATCTCGCTAACCTAGCTGGTCTTCCAACAGCCCCAAAACATTAAACCCAGCTTTTCCACTGCTTCAGTAATTTTTTTGGTTGGCTCTATTATAATTAAATTCTTCTACTATCGTCAATAATACTACTTAGGTGACGTTATGAAATAAAAGAACCCGGTTAATCTTACCGGTTATATATTAACACCTGCCGGTAAGGGAAGGCCATGCCCTCGTCAGGACCACAGTTACTGGGTTCACATTTCAGATGGTTTTCCGCTCTTCCAAAACCGGAAAGTGAAACTTCACTCTCCCACCCCTACCGGTACAGTTTCAGATCAGGATGTTATAAATTACGCGCTGAAATGCTCCCGCTCGGCCATTTATCCTCATCTACATCTTCTATAGAGGAATTAGTCCCCCCACTAAAAGGAGCGGATGTGCCTCCAAACTTATGATTCCCGGATTGCCTGAGCTGCTCTTCCAGCAGGACTTGTGAACGTTGCAATTCCTGGATCTGGCCTTGCAGCTGGCTGATTTGCTGGTCAGGCTGGTCGTTATCCGGGTGATGTGCCTGCAGGGAGTGGGTGGTAGAAGTAGTTCCTCCGGAATGCATGGCGTGGCCGCTGTGATCCATTCCCATACCCGCCATCATAAAAACCATCATAAGGGGGCAGGCCAATAGTATCAGGAAGGTGGCTGCTCCGGGGACCAGAACGAGTACGATTACCGCCACCGAGCCTAATATCGCCAGTAGCTTCCAGTTTTTCTTGAGATTGAAATTGCTCATTATTCTTATTACATCCTCTCTGTTTTTAACTACACCTCTGTGCGCTCATATGCTGCAAAGTTATATAAAAGGGCCGTTCAACCAGACTTACCTCTATTTTTATTTTCCATTTAGATGCTTAGGATTTGCTTAGGCTGACCTGAGTATCAGCTTAGTTTTTAACACCGGTGGTTATCTCACAAATTCAGCTATAGGGGAGTAGAGTTAAGTTGTTTTTCAGCTTGCAATGAAATCCTAAGCAAATCCTCAACGATTACTAAGGTTAACTTCAGGCTGTTGCACTATAACTGATACAGGGACAAAGAGGTTCCAGTAAGGCCGCCCTTATTCAGGGAGTAGATAGTTATCCAGAGCATACCGCAGGAAAAATCTTTTCTGAATAAGTGGCGGCCTTCAAATTTTTTTAGTTGCAGCCACTGGCCAGCTCCGGCTGGCAAACAACTCTTATTCGAGAAGAGAAGAGAAGAGAAGAGAAGAAGTTATTGAGCTAAAATCCTTAAAAGCCCTATCAAGGGCACAGCGGTTTAATTTGCAAGAATTTTGATATAAGTAACCTTCATCAGATGAATAGCTAAGCCTTCAAAGGGCCGCGTTACCATTCCAATTGCAGGGTTAAATTGTTGCAGCAGCGATACGGCCAGGTTAGAGCGAATGCTATCCAGGGTGGAAGGGATAACCCATCATTATAACAATTAACTATATAAATTCGTGTACTGTACAGAGATGGCCTATATAGACCTCGGTTCCACAGCATGTGACCCCATCTTTTGCTGGCAGCTTTTCGAAGGGCAGGTTATAGGGCGGAAGAAAACAATCCGCGCTATAACTGGTGCCTGCACCGAATATTACAATAATGGTTTTAACTTACCTTTGACAGGGAGGGCCTTTTACATAGAAGCCCTTTAGAAATTATAGAAACGGCCCTTCTGACAACTGAAAGTGTCTTCCCTTACACCTTCCTCCTGACCTGTAACTACCATTCCCAACACCAACAGTCCCAATAATCCAAATAATATTTAATACTTGCTTTGCTAATTGGCTTTCGTAAGAAGTTATAATTTTTCTTAAGCAAATCCTCAGCAAATCCTCAGCTGAAAATTAGGGTAGGGGGGTATATTTAAGATATAGATAAGGTTTAGCAACAAAAGGAGTTGAAAACCTATGAGAAAAGTTTCAATAAATGAAAATCCTCCAACGAGAGTTGGTACTCAGGCGCATAAGATTGTAACTATAACCAGGGTCTTGCGAGAGTTGCACCGCCTGCGGACCCGGTCCAGTTGGAGCAGGGGGGGAATTGAGCGCCACCAGCAGAAGGAACTAGCTTCTTTACGCGCTTTTGCCTATGCTAATTCTCCTTTTTACCAGCAGTTTCACCGAGGTCTCTTCAACGCCCCTCTCTCGGAACTGCCTGTCCTGACCAAAAGATTGGTCATGGATAATTTTGACCGGTTGGTAACCGACCCCAAAATCAATTTAGAGGAAGCCAGAAATTACCTGTCTCTTACCGCTCAAGCTCAGAACAAAACGCCGCGCTACCTGGGCCGCTACGAGATAGCCGCTACCTCGGGCAGTAGCGGGAGTCCCGGTATCTTTCTATTTAACGAGCAGGAGTGGGTTACGGTCATGGCCTCGTTTGGCCGGGCCAGGGAGTGGGCCGGGCAACGTCTGGACCTAACCAGACGTTCAAAGATGGCGGTAGTTTCTTCCACCAACGACAAGAATATCTCGGCCAGGGTTGGTAAGGCGGCCGATAGCTGGTTCCTGCCTACTTTACGCCTGGATGCCACCCGGCCTTTGGACCAACTTGTCGGGGATCTAAACCGCTGGCAGCCGGAAGTGCTGGTCGCCTATGCTTCGATGGCTTACTTTTTAGCCCACGAGCAACTGGCCGGGAATTTAACTATCCACCCCGGCAAGGTATTTACCAGTTCCGAGGTAACTACCCGGACCATGCGGGAAATAACCGAAAAGGCCTGGGGGAAAGTAATTTTTGACGAATATGCCGCTACCGAAACGGCTACCATTGGGGCCGAATGCCGCCAGCACCACGGGCTGCATCTTTTTGAAGATTTGCTTATAATTGAGAACGTAGACGAACATAACCGGCCGGTGCCGGTGGGGGTCTTTGGCGCCAAACTGCTGGTGACCGCCCTGTTTAACCGTTCTCAGCCGCTCATCCGCTATGAGATAAGCGACCGAGTTAAGCTCTCTGAAATACCCTCCGCTTCGTCTTCGTGTGGCCTAGGCTACCCCCTTATCGAGGCGATAGAAGGCCGCCGGGAAGATATTTTAGTGATGGCCGGCAAAGACCAGAGCCAGGTGCAACTTTATCCTAACGTTTTTACCGACCTGCTCGATACTCTCCCCAACCAGGGCTGGCAGATAAACCAGCAGGAAGATGGCAGTTTGCAAGTTTTACTGGTAGAAGGGAACCCGGCAGTGGAAGAAGATGCGGTCAGGGCGCGGTTAGTTAAAACCCTGGTGGAGCGTGGAGTAGCGGCTCCAAAAATAGAAGTTGAAAAAGTAGGGGCTATTCTAAAAGCGGCCAGTGGAAAATCCCCACTTATCAGAGCCTACTATAGCGAAGGTGATCATTACTAATGCAAAGAATTCTGGTAATTGATGACGACCCGGCCATCACCAGCCTCCTGAAGAGAGGCCTTTCTTACGAGGGGTTCAGCGTTGACGTCGCCGCCAACGGCGAAGCGGGTCTCGCCTTCGGCCGCCAATTTCCACCTGACCTGGTGATCCTCGATATTATGATGCCGGGCCTGGACGGCTATGAGGTCTTGCGGCGGTTGCGGGCCGCTGACTCCCGCTTGCCCGTAATCTTCCTGACCGCCAGAGACGCCACCTCCGACCAGATTTTAGGGTTGGAATCGGGCGCCGACGATTACATCACCAAACCCTTTACTTTTGACGTACTCCTGGCGCGGGTTCATGCCTTGCTCCGGCGCAACCAGCCGGAAGGGTCGCCCCAGCTTCGTTTCGCCAACCTTACCCTGGATAAAACCAGCCACCTGGCCCGGCGGGGGACCCGCACTCTCTCCCTGACCAGCCTTGAATTTAAGCTGTTGGAAGAGTTCCTAACATATCCCCGGCAGGTTCTATCTAAAGAAGTGCTGCTCGACCGGGTCTGGGGTTACGATTTCGGGGGTAATGCCAATATGGTTGAGGTCTACGTAATGCAATTGCGCCAGAAACTGGAAAAAGAAGGGGAGCAACGCTTGATCCAAACGGTTAGAGGTATCGGTTACGTCTTGCGAGAGCAGGAGCGGGAGGAGGGTTAGGCGATGCCGATCCGCTGGCGGCTGGCTTTCTTCTGCGCCGGAATCGCTACCCTGGTCCTTTTGGTAGTGGAACTGGTCAGCTATTCCTTTCACACCCGCAGCCACTATGACGACCTCGACCGGGTGCTGGTGGCCAACGCCGAACATGTCCTCGACGAAATTGAAAAACCGACCGGGTCCCTGCTCGGCACCGGCGGGTTTGACCTGGTATTGCGGCTGTACGATGCCAACGGTAAGCTGACCGAGAACTCGCCCGGCGAAAGCCAGACCGCCCCTGCCCCAGGCTCCGACCCCCGCGCTGTCATCAAAACTCCCTCCCAGCCGGCCTTTGATTTTATGGCCGGCCTCACCCCACCCATGGTCGGGATGGAACCCCATTCCAACAACGGCCACTTTGGTCTGATTAGTTCAGCTGAAGGGCGCTGGCGCGTTTACGTCCTGCCTTTTACCCTGGCCAGCGGCACTTTTTCCGGGTATATCGAAGTACTGGCGCCCCTGGAACGGTTGGATAGTTCGATAGCAAGCTTCCGGCTTATTCTTATACTCCTGGCCGTAGTCGGTGCCGCCGCTTCCCTGGTAGGCGGGCGGGTGCTGGCCGGCCGGGCCCTGGAGCCGGTCAACCGGATAGCCGATACGGCCGAACAGATTGCCCTCTCGCGGGATTTAGCCCGGCGGGTCGAGGTCCACGCTAAAAGGGATGAGCTGGCGAAGCTGGCCGTAACCTTTAATGAAATGCTTCAAAACCTGGAAGAGGCTTACCGCTGGCAGCAGCGCTTCGTTTCGGACGCCTCGCACGAATTGCGGGCACCCCTGACCGCCATCCAGGGCAACCTGGAAATATTACTCCGGCACCGGCAATTGGCTGAAAGTGAACGGGAAGAAGCTCTAAGTGAAGCCGCCAGGGAAGCGTCCCGCCTCTCCCGGCTGGTGGCCGACCTGCTGGCGTTGGCCCGCGCCGACGCCGGAGTCGGGATTAAGTTAGGGCCGGTAGACCTTGACGGGGTGGTGATGGAGGCTTTTCGCACCGCTAAACCGCTGGCCAAGGGGCAGCAGCTCAAAATCGAGACGTTGGAGCCGATAAAGGTGGCCGGGGATGAAGACCGGCTCAAGCAACTCCTCTTAATTTTTTTAGACAATGCTATCCACTATACCCCGGCAGCTGGAGAGATAAATATCAGTCTGGGCCGGGAAGGTGCTGCGGCCCTGCTCCAGGTAAAGGATAGTGGAATGGGCATTGGCGAAAAAGATTTACCCCACCTCTTTGACCGTTTCTACCGGGCCGACCCGGCCAGGGGGCGTGACCCCGGTGGAACGGGCCTGGGCCTTTCCATCGCGAAGTGGATTGTCGAACAACACAGCGGCCGGATTGAAATCCAGAGCCAGCCGGGGCAGGGCACTACTGTTTCGGTAAGTCTGCCTCTTTTGCAAGCCAGCAGCCCGACCTGACAAACAGGACCGCCTGAGACAGGTTCTCTGCGAATAGAGTTAAATCGCACCTCTAGACCAGACAAATTAAGCCCAGCCTTCTTCCTCTATGCCCATAAATGGGACTCCTTACCTCACAGCCTGAGCTTTCTTCAGATTCCTTATAAATCCTAAGCTAATCCTCAGCCGCCACTAAGCCAAACCTCAGCCAGACAATATATAAATAAGGCGTATTTAGTTTGCTGCGAAAAGTAATGTAATGAGGCGCCAGACCAAAACCAGGTAAACCTCTAACGACTGAGAAGCAAATATTTATTATTGCAGTAACAGTAAAAAGAAGAAGAAGAAGAAGAAGATAGGTTATTTGCCATGAGTAATGAGTTATTGAAGAAAGCGCCCCAGCGGGCAAAAGTTAATAGTCTATTGCTGATTGGCCTGCTGGTTTTGCTTGGCATAAGCCTCAGCGTAGCCCTGGTTTTCTGGTTGTGGGCCGGAGCCGGCACAGGCTCCTCCCAGAACCAGCAGCTGCTTACCAGTAGCCCTGCCGCCACCCCGGCCGGTTCTCTGAATAAGAGCGGAAATTCAACTTTAACTCAAACGAGCGAGGGCGGGCAGGTGACCTTAAAAGTGACCTGGCAGGGCCTTGAAGCCGGCCCGGTCTTTACGGTTGCCATGGATACGCACTCGGTAAACCTGGACGGCTACGACCTGAGGCAGCTTGCCGTCCTTAAAACCGCCTCAGGCCAGGAAATAAAGCCGGTAAGCTGGGAAGCGCCCGCCGGTGGGCATCACCGCCAGGGTACTTTGCGGTTTCCGGCCGCTCTCGCTACTGCTGACCAACCCGTGTTTGGTGCCCCTACCGGCTCTTTTCAACTGGTGATAAAAGGTGTAGGCGACCTACCCGAAAGAGTTTTGGCCTGGAGTTGGTAGTTTTAAAGCCCTGGATAGAAAGAAAAAGAGAAAGAAAGAGAGATTACGGAATGCCTATCAACCGGCGTAAATTTTTAAGGTATACCGGCTTTACCGGGTTAGGTCTAGTTACCACCGGGTTACTGGCTGCCTGCGGTGAAAATACCCTGACTGCCTTACAGACCCCGGTCTCAACCGCAACTGGCACGGCCGGTACATCTTCCACAGCCGGAGCTGCGGATGCCTACGCCGTGCTCGACCCACGCAACCTGGATAATTTTACCGGGAAGCTTTTGACACCGGGAGACCAGGGTGCTTTAGGTATTTTGGATTTAACAGGTGGCAGTACGGTTGAAATTGGAGCAAAACCTGCCGCTTTGGAAATATTAAAAGGCAAAAAGGCTAACCTTCTGACTTACCAGGTAGCTAAAGAGGGTAAATCCTACATCAACCCGGTTCTGCACCTTACTAAAGGCGATACGTTTGCGGCAACTTTGACCAATAACTTAAGCGAAGACACAAATCTTCACTGGCACGGTCTGCAGGTCCCTTCCAAAATGGACGGTCATCCTTCTCTGCCGGTTTCTCCCGGCACAAGTAAAAGTTACGGTTTCAAGATCCAGAACCGGGGCGGCACCTACTGGTATCACCCCCACCCGCACCAGCTTACGCCAAAACAAGCCTACTCCGGCCTGGCAAGCTTCTTTATTGTCGAGGACGAGGATAACCAGAAGTTGAACACGGCCCTGGACTTAAAATTGGGTGAAACCGACCTGCCGGTAGTTATCCAGGATAAACTTTTTGACAGCAATGGTCAGTTTATCTATCAAATGGACGCCAATACCCAGTTCATGGGTTTTTACGGCGACACCATCCTGGCGAACCTTACCCCGAATGCTCAACTGGAAGTTACCAACCGCCTTTATCGGCTGCGAGTGCTCAATGGCTCGAACGCCCGGACCTACCGGCTGGCTTTTACAAAAGGAACCACCTCGCAAACTCTACCTTACTCAGTTATTGGCACCGATGGCGGTCTACTGGACAAACCTTACCAGGTGACGGATGTTTTCCTTTCACCAGGAGAGCGCCTCGATTTGCTGGTAGATTTTAAGGGGCTTGAGGTAGGCAAAACGGTGGCCCTGAAAAGCCTGGCCTTCGACCCCATGCATAACGAAATGAGCGGAATGATGGGTAGCACTTCTACCACACCAAACGCTACTCCCGGCATGGGCAATATGGGCGACATGGGTAACATGAGCGGTCATAGTGGCCATAGTGGGATGATGGGTTCAACCACCGCCACCCCGGCAGCCTCTACTTCTATGATTGGGACCACTTCCCGCCTGGATGAAGGCGTGGAATTCTTTATCTTGAAATTTACTGTTAAAAGTAAGGTAGAGTACAGCCGGACTATCCCGCAAACTCTGGCCTCTTTACCCGTGCCAGAGCTCAGCAAGGCTAAAGTCCGGCCCCTGGTATTATCCCAGGCCATGATGCAGGGTGGAAGCAGCAATATGATGCAATGGCTCATCGATGGTAAATCCTTCCAGATGGACGATTATCCTATCTCGGTTACAAAAGGCAGCACCGAAATCTGGGAATTCAAAAACGAAAGCCAGAGCATGCCCCATCCCATGCACCTGCACGGCTTCCAGTTCAGGATAGTCGAGCGGCAAAACAGCCCGGAGCAGCTAAAGAGTCTGGCAACCTACGGGCAGGGCCGCCTTGTAACCGACCTGGGCTGGAAAGATACCGTGCTGGTTTGGCCGGGTGAAACGGTCCGGCTGGCAATCGACTTCTCCCACGATTTTGAAGGTGAGCAACTTTACGTCACCCATTGTCACGTCCTGGAACACGAAGATAACGGCATGATGCTTAACTACAAGGTGGTTTAAGTAGATTGTGGGTTATTGGGAAAGGAGTAAGGTGGAGTTATGTTTTCTTATCGAGCAAAATTAGCAACAAGTCTTATGGTGGGTCTATGGTTGGCCCTGGTTTTACCACTAAATGTCCCTGGCCCGGCAGTGGCTCAGGCTAGCGAAGTATCTCCAAAATTTGGTTCAAACAAATTCGAGGAAACCTGGCAATATAGCGATTTGCCAATCGCGGCCCAGAAAGTTTCACGAAGCTGGTACTGGGGTCCGGCTCCGCTGGCCGGTGGTTTTTATGAAGATTACGCCGACGCACCATTCCACAACCGCCTGGTCCAGTATTTTGATAAAGCCCGCATGGAAATAAACGACCTTAAAACCGGGGTGGTTACCAATGGCCTCCTGGTAACCGAAATGATTAACGGTCGCCAGCAGGTGGGCGATAATACCTTCATTAATAAAGAAAGTGCAGCGATAAGTGCCGCGGGCGACCCGGATAACCTCTTTCCGACTTACCGCGACCTTAAACCGCTCTATAATCTGGCCCAGCCCAATCGTGCTGTCGGTGAAGTTGTAAAAGATCAATTCCTGCCCTCAGGAACCCTCACCAATTTTAATAGCTATCTTGCTAACCCGGCTACGAAAATCGCCTACGTAGATAACGGTCTGGGCATCCCGGCGGCCTTCTGGGATTTTGTTAACCGCCTCGGCCCAGTTTACCAGCAGGGCCGTTACACCGATGGCCTTATCAGTGATTGGCTCTTTTCGACCGGCCACCCCGTTACCGAAGCCTACTGGACCAGGGTGCGGGTAGGCGGAGTTGAGAAGGACGTGCTGTTCCAGGCTTTCGAACGCCGTCTGCTTACTTTCACGCCTGCCAATGACCCGGCTTACCAGGTCGAGATGGGCAACGTCGGCCTCCACTATGTCCAGTGGCGTTATGGCGGGCAACTACCCTCCTTCACAAGCCCTTTAGAAAGCCTTTTTTCTAACAATCTCTCCCAGCCTCAGTGGTATACCTCAAGCGAAGTGTTAAATATTCGGACCGGGCCGACCTCGAAAGCGCCTCAACCGGAGAATTCAAACAATAAACCGTACTTACAGCAACTCCAGCCCGGCGATAACGTGCTGGTCTTAAGAGCGGTAGCCGGGGAAGAGCTAATAGATGGTAACAACACCTGGTTACAAATTTATGAGAAACCGGACCTGTTTGTCTACTCCGCTTACCTCAGGAAGACCACCATGTCCGAATACCCTGCTCCGCCACGCACCCATCCAGGGCTGTGGGTATCGGTTTCCACCGGCAAACAGATGATGGCCGTCTTTTACGGCGACCAACTAATCTATAAAACCCTGGTTGCGACCGGGCGGCCCGGAGTAGGGGACAAGGATTATTCGACGGTAAAAGGAGTTTTTAGCGCCCTGGGCAATTACCGGCCCGAATCGCAGACTATGCAAGGTGGAAGCAGGGCCAGCGATAGCTATTACAGTATTGATGACATCCGCTATGTAACCTATTTCTACCAGGATTATGCCATTCACGGCAGTTACTGGCACGCCAAGTACGGTATTTCACCCCAGAGCCATGGTTGTGTCAACTCAACCGTCTATGACGCCGGCCTGGTCTGGCGGCTACCGGCCGGCACCGTGGTGGATGTTTTCTGATGGTTGCTACGGGACAGACCTTTCCTAAGCAAATCCTCAGCTAATCCTAAGAAATTCATCAGGTAAGGGGAGTAAGCTTAGAATGTTCTCATTATTTAATTTGGTGTTATTTAATCCTGTCTCAGGAGTTTAATTTATGGCAGTCAGTCCCACCAGTAAGCCACCGGCCACTACCCCTGGCGATAAGGGGTCGGGGAAAACCCAGTCCCACCCGAATAAGAATAACACCAGGCGCCGTCAATACCGCCAAAGTTTCTGGCACAAAAACCTCTGGACGATAGTGGTTATTGGCCTTATCCTCCTGCTGGCAGGTGGGGCCAGCGTGCTGGTGCTGATGGGTAGCGGGCAGAGCGGCAAGCTGAGCGCCAGCGCTTCTTCCTTCGATTTCGGCCAGGTAAAGATCAATAACGGCCCGATCACTACCCGCTTTCAATTGAAGTCGGATAGTCCCAGCCTGGTAACCAAAGTAGGCACTACCTGAATGTGCACCACTGCTCGCCTCGTGCAAGGCGACAAAATCTCCGACTGGTTCGGGATGCCGATGAGCGGTGCGCCGGTCCCTGACGCTAATTTTACCGTCGAACCGGGCCAACCGGCCTTCCTTGAAGTCAAAATTGACCCGGCCGCTCACGGCGAAGCCGGGCTGGGACCAATCACGCGGGGGGTTAATTTGCAGACGGCCGGGGGCCAGCAATTTGCCTTCCAGCTTGCCGCCCAGGTAGTCCGTTAACCTTACCAGACCAGACCGGACCTGAACATAATAACCGCCGGAAAGAAGTAGGAAGAGCACAGCCATGCCCGTCTCAGACCCTAAAGAAGAAACCGAAACTTCCTCTCAGCTCTCGCACACGTGCTGCCCGGAACCGGAGCCTGGTTCCTCTACCGGGCAGATGGTAGCCCCTGCCAGGCCGGTCGGGGGGGGTGGTATAAAGCTGCCCTTCCAGCTCCGGCTGGGGATATTTCTTTGCCTGGCTGCCCTGGTGATAGGGTTCGCGGCCTGGCTGCTTTTGCCGCAGCCGCATTACATGGCCGATCACCAGCTGCAAATTTCAATGTCCGGTTACAATCCGAACAGGCTGACCATAGCCGCCGGGCGGAGCACCACCGTCGAACTGGTTAATTCGGAAAGCCCTTTCCATGACGGCGGTGGTCTTCATAATTTCGTCCTGCCAGAAGCGAGCATCAGCACAGTTATCCCGGCAAAAAGCTCGCTTGTTATCACTTTACCGGCCCTGGCGGCTGGAACCTACACTTTTTATTGTGATGTCTGCTGCGGCGGTAAAGAAAACCCGGCCATGCGGGCCACCCTTATCGTGCAGTAAACCAGCCAGCCAGCCAGCAAGTTAGTTAGTAAAGACTATTTGGCTTTATTTTTAACTGGAATTAGAGAAACTATTATATGGAACAGGGCACTCAATTAACTTTACCGGTGGTAATCGGCTCCGGGCTGGTAGACAGCCTTAACCCCTGCGCCTTCGCTTTGCTACTAGTCTTTGTCGCTACCATGCTCGGGATGGTCCAGCGCAACCAGGGTCGGGAGGCGGAGGGCCAGGCCCGTTTCTGGCTGCTTTCGCGGGGCGGTATCTACATCCTGGGTATTTTTCTCACCTACCTGGCTCTGGGTTTTGGGCTCCTGGGAGCCATGGAATTTACCAAAAGCTTGACGAGCACCCATTTCGTAGGGCGCATAGCGGCCCTCTTTGCCCTGGGCCTGGGTATCCTGGCCTTACAGGAAGCCTTGTTGCCGGAATGGGGCAGCCGGTTGAGTGCCCATGTCAACATGCCTAGGGTGCGTCGAATGGTGAAGGTAGCCAGCTTTCCGGCCCTTTTCGGGGCCGGTATTCTAATCGGTTTCTGCACGGTGCCCTGTTCCGGGGCGGTCTACCTGGCGGTACTGGCCCTGCTCGGCACCCAGGCCACCGTTATACAGGGGGTTGGTTACCTGGTGCTTTACAACCTCGTTTTTGTCGCGCCCCTGGTAATTATCCTGGGCCTCGCGGCCAGCCCGCCGGTCTACCGTAAGCTGGCTCGCTGGCAACTCCACCGCCGTGCTTACCTGAAATTCGGCACCAGCGTGGTCGCAATCGGCGTGGGGATGCTTACCCTGGTTATCATTTAAGACTAAGACCATTTCTCATTTCGTCAGGCAGGGTAATCAAATGCTTTGAGGGCCATCTAAATAAAGTCAGCTAACACAAGCCATACATTAATTACCTTCTTCAATAATACCCCTAAAAGGTATTGACAATACCCTATAGGGGTATTATAATTCGGTTGTAATAATTTTATGCTTAATATAAAAGTGATAATAATAATACTGTGAAACCAGGAGGATGGAAGTAAGATGGCGTCATACGACGAAAATAAACAAAAACTGTTAAACCGGCTTAAACGGATTGAAGGGCAGACCAGGGGCATCCAGCGGATGGTCCAGGAAGATAAATATTGCGTGGATATAATGACCCAGATCTCCAGCATCCAGTCGGCTCTCGAGCAGGTTAGCCTGACTTTGATGGAAGACCATATGCGCCACTGTGTGGCCGAGGCCATCCAACAGGGCAACGGTGACGAGAAAATTACCGAAGTGGTCAGCGTCTTAAAACGTTACGCTAAATCTAATTAAACTAACCTGCTGTATTTGTGTTCAGCATAGATAATTTGGATCTTTCGGCTAATACTATTGCCGCTAGTACTTTAATAGTAGTAATATCTCAAAAGATCAGACTTGATCTGGAGGCTATTGGTAAATTTTTGAAATACATAATTGAAAGGAGACAAGCGATGGCACAGGTTACAGACCCGGTTTGTGGGATGACGGTAGATACCACAACAGCCAAACACCACTCGGAATACCAGGGGCAAACTTACTACTTCTGCGCACCGGGTTGCAAGAAAGCTTTCGATAAGGAGCCTGAAAAGTACCTGGGGCAAGGCCATTCCGCCACGGACAGCCACGCCGGTCATAATCACTAACAGATCAGCGAAACAGTAAAACCGATCAAAAACCGGGCAGGTAGCACAGTATCAACCTGCCCGGTGTAACTAAAAAAAAGCAGTTGTTGTTAGTGTGGTTTCAAAACCCCCAACTTTTAAAGCACCAGGTTACCTTAAGGGCGATTTTGACCAAATCTATACTTTGAGAGCTTTAGGAAATAGCTTACCTTTCTTTTATTTATTTGTTTCATCTATTCTATTCAGAAAGCGAGGAAGAGAAATGCCTGAAAATCAGCCTGTTTCTCAAACTCAAGATAATAAAGATAATAAAATGATAAATAATAATAATATGAGCAGCCTCGCAAAAAACACCGGAGCGACCGTTACCCTCGATATCGAGGGGATGACCTGCGCCAGTTGTGTCAACCGGATTGAAAAGAAGCTTTCTAAAGTAGCCGGGGTTTCTAGCGTCAACGTGAACCTGGCGACCGAAAGGGGGACCGTAACCTACGACCCCGCCCAGGTGGACCCTGAAAAGTTAGTAAAATCGGTCGAAGCGGCCGGGTATAAGGCTATACCTCTTGAAATCGAGCAACCGAAACCGGTAGAAAAAGTTCCACCACTACCCCAACAGATCCCGGTCGCGATTAATCCTGCGCCCGTGAAGACCGGGGCTGTGAGTAAAGCTGCCATCGAAGATAATAAAGTCGAGACTTTACCGGCCAACCGGAACGTAGAACTGGATATCGAGGGAATGACCTGCGCCAGTTGCGTCAACCGGATCGAGCGCAAAGTTAAGAAACTGGAAGGGGTCCAGACGGCTAACGTCAATCTAGCGACCGAACGAGGCTCTTTTACCTTTGACCCCGCGAAAGTGCAGCTTCCTCAAATCATAGAGGCTATCGAAAACGCCGGGTATAAGGCTCAGTCTTACGCTGAAGAAAATTTAAATGAGCAGGGTCAAACTGTCACCCCGCAGATACCGGTCGCCATAAAGCAAAGCCCTGCTTTAACTTACGCACCCCCGGCTGCGGATGGCGCTTATAACGAAAGCGTTGCCAACCTACCGGCTTTGAGTACGCCTTCCATCCGGCCCGTTAGTCCGGTTGCTGCCGAAGCCGAAGAACCGGTAGACCGCACACAAGTGCGGCGGCAAAAAGAGATCGCCCGGCGGCGCAATCTTTTAATCCTGAGTTTTGTCCTGACCATCCCGGTCTTTGTAATCAATATGTTCGGCATGGACTGGCTGGACGCCTGGCCCCGCGACTGGCTCTTGTTCGCCCTGACCACGCCGGTCTGGGCCGTGGTCGGCTGGGAATTTCACCGGGTCGCCCTCAAAACGGCTCGCCACTTCTCGGCCAACATGGACACCCTGATTTCGATGGGTTCGACCGTGGCCTATCTCTACAGCCTGTGGCTGCTGCTGGCGGGGAATAACTATAACACCGGAAGGATGGGGAGCGGTCCGACAGGCGGCCCGGCCATCACCTACTTTGAGACTACCGCCCTGATTATTACTTTAATATACCTGGGCAAGTACCTGGAAGTGGTCGCCAAAGGCCGCACCGGCGAGGCAATCCGCAAGCTGATGGGCTTGCAGGCCAGGACCGCTCGGGTTATCCGCAACGGGCAAGAACTGGATTTGCCTCTCGCTGAGGTGGTAGTGGGTGATCTGGTGGTGGTGCGCCCCGGCGAGAAAGTGCCGGTGGACGGTATCGTTGAAACGGGCCGCAGCAGCGTAGACGAAAGCATGGTCACGGGCGAAAGCCTGCCCGTTGAGAAAGAACCGGGCGACAAGGTTATCGGCGCGACGGTCAACCAGAAGGGCCTCTTGCGGGTACAGGCTAACCGGGTCGGGCGGGATACCGTCCTGGCCCAGATTATCCGGTTGGTCGAGCAGGCCCAGGGGAGCAAAGCCCCCATCCAGCGCCTGGCCGATACCATCAGCGGCATCTTCGTCCCGGTTGTCATCCTGATAGCCGCCCTTAGTTTCGTGGGCTGGCTCCTCACCGGCCATAACTTCCAGGCAGCCCTGTTGCCGGCGGTAGCAGTCCTCGTGGTAGCCTGCCCCTGCGCCCTCGGCCTGGCTACTCCGACCGCCATTATGGTCGGGACCGGGGTCGGGGCCAAAAAGGGCATCCTGATTAAAGGCGGCGAAAGCCTGGAACGCTCCCGCAAAATCCAGGCTGTGGTGCTGGACAAGACCGGCACCCTCACCAAAGGCAAGCCCGAAGTAACCGAAGTGGCCGGGTTTGAAGGGTTACAGCAAAGCGCGGTCCTTAAACTGGCCGCCCTGGTCGAAAAGGGGAGCGAGCATCCTTTAGGTGACGCGATTGTACGGGGAGCGCGCTCACAGGGCCTTGAACTCGATTTCCCCGCCGAACAGGCCCAGGATTTCCAGAGCTTCACCGGGGCCGGGGTAGGCGCAACCATCCAGGCTTTGGGCGTTTTGGTCGGTACCCGCCAGTTGATGGCCCAGAACGGCGTAACGGTCGGGCCGGAAGCCGAGGACCGCATGAGCGGCCTGGAAAGCCAGGGTAAAACGGTTATGCTGGTGGCGCGCCGCCTTTCCGGGGAAGATGCAGAGTTTGAGCTGGTTGGCCTGGTAGCGGTGGCCGATACCATCAAAGAAGGCAGCGCCGAGGCCGTGGCCGAACTCAAACGGTTGGGTATCGAACCGGTGATGATGACCGGTGACAACCGCCGCACCGCCCAGGCTATTGCCGCCGAGGCCGGAATCGAACGGGTCTTTGCCGAGGTCCAACCCGGCGACAAAGCGGCCATGGTCCGGCAGTTGCAATCTGAAGGTAAGGTCGTGGCGATGGTCGGTGACGGCATCAACGACGCCCCGGCCCTGGCCCAGGCTGACGTGGGGATGGCTATCGGCACCGGGACCGATATTGCGATGGAAGCCGCCGACATCACGCTTATGCACGGTGATGTCCGGACGATTGCGACGGCCATCAAGCTGTCGAAGGCGACCATGCGCAAGATCAAACAAAACCTGTTCTGGGCCTTCTTCTACAACGTGCTGTTGATACCGCTGGCTATCCTGGGCATCATCAACCCGATACTGGCGGCAGGGGCGATGGCTATCAGCAGCGTGTCGGTAGTCTCGAACTCGCTCCTGCTCAACCGCTTCGGCGGGCACCGCACCGGGCCTTTAACTCCGGCCGAGAAATGGGCCGAGCGCAAAACGCTGGCCTGGCAACTCGGGCTACTGGTGGCGCTCCTGGGTCTGGTCGGCTTAATCGGCTGGCAGGCTTATGACAGTATCACTCGCCCTGCCGATAATATGCCCGTTACCACCCCGGCGGTGGTCGAGGAACCGGACCTTATCCCGGCGGCGAACGTGGTGTCTTACCCGGCAGACTACACCGTAGGCAACACCCGGATTGAAGTCAGCACCTTCCCCGAGAAGGTCCAACCCAACCAACCGGCCCTGCTGATTTTCCGCCTGACCGACGTGCGGACCGGCCAACCGGTTACGGCGCAAGGTTTGCAGTTACTGCATACCCGGTTGATGCACCTGATCGTGGTGAACGGCGACAACACCTTCTTCCGGCATCTCCACCCGGAAGGAACCAGCCAGGGCTTGTACACCTTTACGGTGACCTTCCCGGCTGACGGAGTGTACCGGGTGTACAATGAATTCGAACTTGCCAGCGGCCAGCCGAGCGACCAGTCGAACGGCCAGCAAATCCTCTACCGGCACGATTTCACGGTCGGGCAGGGTAATGGGGCGGCAGCCAACCCAACCCCGGCGGCAGGTGGTCAGACGGTCCAGCAGTTAAGCGGCCTAAAAGTGACGCTGGAAAAACCGGCTGAAATCAAAGTGGGCCAGCCAGCCGAGATGGTATTCAAGTTCGAGAAGGACGGCCAGCCTTTCCAGGGTTTGGAACCGTACCTGGGCGAACCGAGCCACATGATCGTAATCGGCCAGGACGGGAACTCCTTCCGCCACCTGCACGGCCATGTGCCTGGGGCGGCCCCGATGAGTGAGAATGGGATGGGTGCGGCCTCAACCCCGGCCCAGGGCCAGGAGACGATGAACGGCGAAACCGCCTCAAACGTGCGCTACGGCTCCGAGGTCGGTTACGACCTGAAGTTCGATAAAGCCGGTAAATATCAAATCTGGGCCGAGTTCCAGTACCAGGGCCAGGTAATAACCTTCACTTACGTGCTGGAAGTGGCTTGAGCCTCTGGCACATAAGTGGAAACTGAAGTAAACAGTAGCAATAAGTATTGGTTAAAAGACTCTTTTTTAGAAAAGAAAGGAAAAACGGAAATGCAGGAATTAACCTTTGACGTGCCGGGCGTAAGCTGCCAGCACTGCATCAATTCGATTACCAAAGCCACCAAAGAAGTGGGGGTAAGCAACGTAAAAGTAGATTTGCCCAGCAAGAAGGTGTATGTAGCCTTCGACCCGGCGGCGGTAACCGAACCGGCCATAAAGACCGCCATCGAGGATGAAGGTTACGACATTACTGGCGAGGAACCGGGCAATACCATCCCGGCTGAAGAGCAGGGCAAGCGAACTTTTAACTTAAAGTCTCTTTAACTTCTTAAAACCTCAATCCTGTTAATCTATCGCCGATAGATTTCAGGATTGAGGTCTACCAACTCCTTCGCTTTAACCAGGTCCAAACAAATCCAGGTACAGTTTCAGGCTGTTAACCAAGCAATTTCGTAGCAATAAACCCTTTCTGTGACTACCAAACTTAAGGAATTGTTTGGAATTCGTAACTACTTATCTGTATCGTACTATTGCCAGTGGTGGCACCTGCTATGCTGCTTTAAGTCTCTACTGCATCGGCCAGGTGGGTTCTTATTAGAATAACCGGGCAAGATTTACTTTAGGGGGTGTTTCTGCTAGCAGGTAAGAGCCCAGAGAGAAAGTGTTATGACACCTTTATTTCAGTACGCTATCCTCGCGGGTTTGATTGCAGGTACAGTTGGCCTGGTCCTCACCTTGCGCTTGATTGCCCGTTCATTGGGCCGGGTAAAAGCTGAAAAGGCCAAAGACGTTCCTTTCGCCGGGGGCGCGAACTCCCCGGACCCGGCCTGGGTCCGCTACCACTTTCACTACTACGGTTTTGCCCTGCTTTTTTTAGCCTTTGATATGGAGATGGCCTTTATGTACCCCTGGGCCGTTGTTTACCAGGAGCTTGGCCTTACCGCCTTACTAGATATGGGCGTCTTTCTACTTATTTTATTTTTAGGCCTGCTTTACGCCTGGAGCCAGGGAGCCTTGAAGCGACAATAAGTTATAGGGATAGGTTAAAGGCGTCAGATGTTTCAAGTCCAAGGAAGGTAGTTTTCAATTTGAAGTTGGAGAGCGTGGTGGAAACAAAGTTAGGGGGAGCCAGGGAAGGGCGGCCAACCTGGTTAAGGCGAATAGTCGCCAGAGCCACCGCCGCCAGTTTGAGTGTCTTTGTCGTCCCCGATTTAGAGTATGCGCAAGCCTACGGTCTTGATTTAAGGACCGTTGGCCTTAGCCCAGTGGCCAATCCCAGGCAGGCTAACGTCCTCTTACTGGTAGGTGAGTTACCCCCAGGTCTGGCCGAAGCGGCCGGATTCGTTTATGCCCAGATGTTACGGCCCAGGGCGGTTTTTATGTTAGGTACAGGCGGGTCCCAAACCGCGAACCTGCCGAAATTCGATGTCTCGGAAGAGTTGAGCCAGGCTGGTCTTGCCAGAGGAGTGCACGTGTTACGGCACTTGTTTGCCAGCGGGGCCTGGGCTCCGGATGTTGAAGGCTACTCCACTTCTTTTATCGATAGTCAAACGGGGGACAAGGACCAGCATAACCAAACGGAGGAGGATAAAGGGGAAGAGACCGGAAAAGGAGATTCGCCTGGACCTGGACCTGGGCCTGACCCTGACCAGGAAAAGCTTAAAGGTTCCGCAGAAGAGCAAAAGCCACCGGATGGTCACACCGGCAAAGGACAGGATGCTACTCCAGGGGAGAAGGCAACCGGGCAAGACCAATCGCACTCCGGCATGAACCCTAATGACCATTCTTCCATGAAGCACAATACTCCTGAACCGGAAGGCCGCTCACCTGCTATGGAGATGCATCAGCACCATCATTCCTCCCAGAGCCAGGAGGCAGGCCAGGGCCACCTCAGTTCCACGGAACATCAAGACCGGACCGGCCACACCAGCCCTGTGCATGGGCATCAGCCTGAAAAAACGGGTCACCCGCAAAAGGATCATAACCAGCCTGTTGCAGGGGGCATGGCTATGGAGATGGAGGAAGTGGAGGGTGCCCCAACCGATAGTAGCGGCCCTGAGGGTAACAACCCCAGTGCGGGTCATGACCAAATGGAAATGGCCGTTGGCATGGACCACAGCAGTATGGATCACGCTGTGGGTCACACCCATATGAATCATATGAACATGTCCGGCATGGATCACAGCCAGATGGGCCATAAGAACATGTCCGGCAGTGACCATAGTAGTACCGACCACGGCAAGATGGACCACGGCAAGATGGATCATGGCAAGATGGATCATGGCAAGATGGACCACAGCAGTATGGGCGGTATGGACCACAGCAGTATGGGTCACAACATGGATATGGATATGAGTATGGGCGGCTTTATGTCGATGGTAGAGATGACCAAAGACCTGCCCCGCAGCCGGGATGAGCTGCCGATGGAGTGGGTTGAAGCCCCTTTTGGTCCGCTCTTCCGGGGATTGCCCGGCGGGCTGCTGCTCAATTTTACGCTTGACGGCGATGTGGTAGCCCGGGCCGAGGTCAAAACAGGTTCCCTTAAACGGAACCTCGCGGCAGGATGGCAGGGTCCGGCGGTAAGTTTCCCCGAAAAATTAGCCCGGCTAACCCCGGCGACCCCGCTGGCCTACCAGGTGCTGGCCCAAAAAGCTCTTGAAAATGCCGCCGGGCAAACGGTAGACGAAGCGGCGGGTTACCAACGAGTTGTGCTACTGGAACGGGAAAGAATGTTCAACCACCTGGGACTGGTGGCGCGCCTGGCTTATCTCCTGGGAGTTCGCCAACTGGCCGCTAGCGCCTCCGAATTACAAATCCGGCTGGCCCGCCCCCTTACCCCGGCCTTATTCCAGGAGAGTTGGAATAAGTTAAGTAAACTTTGCCGTTCTACCCCCAAAATCCCTCTGCTAAAATCGCGCCTTAAAAATGTAGCAGTCCTTTCTCCGCAGTCCGTAAAGGATTTGGGCGGGTCGGTGGCAGCAAGGGTGATAAACCAGGCCGCTGACGCCCGCTCGTCCGACCCGGCTTACCTTGCTTCAGGGTTTAAGCCCATAGTAAGAGCGGGGGGGGACGCCCTGGCCCGTTTTGAAGTTTACCTGGGCGAACTCGAACAGAGTTTTGGTCTGGTTGAAGCTGCGACAGCCCGCCTTTTTAATGACCTGGGACAGTCTGTAGATAATTTATTTGAAGCCGAGGGAATTACCGGTCCCTTTGCGGTCCATCCGGCCCCAGAAAATGAAGCCGTTCCCGGCCCCGGTAGAGTTCATGGGGATTCCCGGCCAGGTACCGCAACAATTGAAACTCCCCACGGTCCGGCGTATCTCAGCCTTACTCTGGAAGCGGGGCAGGTAAAAGAGGTGAAGTTAGAAACCCCTTCCAAACGCCGCCTGCCGCTGGTCGGCCAGGTGACGGAGGGGCAGGATTTAGCTGACGCCCTGGTGGGAGTCGTGTCTTTAAATCTGTCCCCCTGGGAGCTTGACTACTGATGGAGATAATTGGCTTCATTGTTAGCCTGCTCGTGGGAGTATATATCGTGGTCGTGGTCGAGGGCTGGGCTAACACCGGTACTCTCAGATTAGCTGCCCCTATACTGGGGGCTATAGCTCTTTTAGGCCAGGAATCGCCGCTCCCGCGTAAGGCCGACCGCTGGCTTTTCGAGGTCGCGCCTTTACTTCTGCTTGTGGCAAGTGTCCTGGTGCTGGCGGTTATACCGCTGGCCCCCGGCCTGATTGTCACCGATCTCGCGACCGGCGCTCTTTTTATAAATGCGGCCCTGGCCTATGTAATGGTAGCCCTGGTAATGTCCGGGTGGGGGCCAAACGGTGTTTACGCCATGGTGGGGGGCTGGCGCTTTCTGGCCCAGCTGGTAGCTTACTCCATGTTGATTGTAATGCCGCTTGCCGCTGTAGCCATGCGGGCGCAGTCCCTTTTTACCTCGGTCATCGTCAGTTCCCAGGCGTCGCTCTGGAACGCCCTGGCCCAACCGCTTGGTTTTGTCCTTTTCGTTCTAGCTGCCATGGAGGTTTCGTTCTTACCGCCTTTCGATTTACCCGACGCCCCCGGTGAACTGGCCGGTGGGGTGGCAGGCGAGTACACCGGGGTCCGGTTAGCCGTCTTCAGGTTAGGTCGCCTGGTGCTGGTGCTGGCCTTGGCCTCGGCTATAACCACCTTTTACCTGGGCGGCTCCCAGGGACCGCTTCTACCGGGCCCGATCTGGACGGCCCTTAAAATTGTGGCGGTAATTTGCTTAATGCTGGCCGGGGGGCGTTTCCTGCCGAGACTGCGCGAAGAAACTTTAATGGAGTGGAGCTGGAAACTGGGCGTACCGCTGGCCCTGGTAAATATCTTCTGGGTGGGCGTAACTTTGCTACTGGTAAAGGGGTAGTAAGGTTCAGCTAACCCTCGTATACCAGGAATCGGAATTCGTTTTGTTCTTGAATGTACGCGAGATAACGCGCCTTTCAAGAGAAAGTAAGCTTTCTCAAAAGAAAAAGGGTTAAAGCAGGGATAGGTAAGGTAAATTGACATGCTGTTGCAATTGTTGGCTGTTATCTTCTTCGGCCTGGTAGCCATCTGGTTTGGAATAAGGGTTTTTCTCACCAGGTCCATGGTCCGCTCGGCCCTGGCTCTTTTAGGCTCGATGGCAGCGCTCGGTATGCTCTTTCTGGCCCTGGAAGCCGAATTTTTAGGGGTGCTACAACTTATGATGATGGCAACCGAAATGACCGTAATGGCGGTCTTCATGGTAATGTTTATGATGGACCCCGGCGGCCTCGGCCAGATGGAGATGACCCACCAGAAGCGGCTTTCAGTGGTAATTGGCGGTCTGGGAGGAGTTGCCGCAGCCGTGTTACCCTTCCTAGTGAACTGGGGGGCCGTGACGGAAGTTGCCCCGGACCCGGCCAAACAGGTTCACGACCTGGGAATTGAACTGATGAGCCGTTCGATGATTATTTTTGAAACGGCTGGAGTGACTATCCTGGTGGCGATGATTGTGGCTACCATGCTGGCAACGCCCCAACGGCAGGGTCAAAAATCAGGCCAAACCCAACGATCAGGACTGATAAATCATTCGGAAAAAGGTGCTGCCAGACCTTTTAGTGAAAATGAACCTGAAGAAACTTCCCATACAGGCCACGCAGGTCATGAGGTAAAACAGATAGAACACCAGGAGCCTGCCCAATGATTACGATGATTGTAGCCCTGGTGGTAGGGGCGGTGCTGTTTGGCACCGGCCTGTATGGGGCGTTAAGCCAGACGAACCTGGTGATGATAATGATGGGGGTGGAACTGATGCTGGGGGCGGCGTTGGTAAACCTGGTCGCTTTCTGGCGTTTTTTGCATCCTGAAGCTTTCTCCGGCCAGATGTTTTTCCTCATTATTATGACAGTCATGGCCCTGGAGATGGCGGTCGGCTTTGGGATAGCGGTAGCGCGGTTCCGGGCCAGGGGTTCGGTTGAGATGGAAGAGGCGGCGGACCTTAAAGAATGAACTTTGCCCTTTTGAGCGTACTCGGCCCGTTCGCGGCGCTTGGTCTGATCCTGATAGTGAGGCGAGCTTCCGCCGTCATTGCCCTGGCCGGGGCAATCCTGGCTTTAATCGGCGCGATAACCGGCTTTTTAAGTATAGCCCTGGCGAATTCCGACCCGGTAAACCAAACCGGCTTATTACTCCCCGGTCTGCCGGGCTTTCCCCTGCGGCTGGTTTTTGAGCCGCTTTCGGTCTTGCTCATTTTGATTGTCGCCGGGGTAAGCCTGCTGGTGCTGGTTTACGCGGTAGGTTACTTGGCCGAAGACGAAGGAAAGCCCCGCTTTTACCTTCAGATGTCGCTCTTTAGCGGGGCCATGCAACTGCTTGTGCTGGCCGGGGATTGGCTGCTGTTATTGGCCGCCTGGGAACTTATCGGGCTGGCCTCCTACCTTTTAATCGGGTTCTGGTATAAGCGTAAGGGGGTGGCTTCCGCCGCCACGCGGGCCTTTCTCACCACCCGCGCCGCCGACCTGGGCCTGTACCTGGGGATTTTCTTACTGGTAAGCCAGACCGGCTCTACCGAAATCAGCCGTACCCTGCAAATCCCAACGGGTTCAACCCCGGCTATCCTTGCCGGGTTGCTGTTGTTAGTGGCGGCGATGGGTAAGGCCGGCCAGGTGCCTTTTCAGGGCTGGTTGCAGGACGCTATGGCCGGGCCGACCCCTGTTTCGGCCCTGCTCCATTCGGCGACCCTGGTGGCCGCCGGGGCGATTCTGCTAATAAAAGTGTACCCCCTAATGCCGCCGGAGGTGCTGCTGGTGGTTGGGTTAGCCGGTGGTGTCACGGCCCTGGTCACCGGGGTTATGGCTCTTTTGCAACGCGACTTAAAACGGCTCCTGGCCTCCTCTACCTCCAGCCAGTTGGGCTTCATGTTTCTGGCGGTGGGGGCCGGTTCGGTAGGCGCCGCCACCGTCCACCTGCTGACCCACGCCGCCATGAAAAGCGCCCTGTTTCTGGCGGCAGGGATTCTCCAGCACGCTTATGACTCGACCTCTTTCGATGAACTGGCGGGCAGCGGGCGAAAGTTCCGGCGAACTTTTGCGGCTTTTTGCCTGGCCGGGTTGGCCCTGGCGGGAGTACCGCCCCTGGCCGGGTTCTGGTCGAAAGACTCCATTCTGGCCGCCACCTTTAGTTCACCCTTTGCTCCTGTGCTGGCCCCACTGGGTTTACTCGGCACTTTCCTGACTGCCGCCTACATTGCCAGGGCCATCCGGTTGTTATGGCAGGGCCAACCGAAAACAAAAGAAGATTTTGAGAGAGGCAGTGATCAAAATTCTGAAAGCTCCGGTTCTCTGCCTGAGCCTAAAAAGGTAGCCGGGCTAAAGTGGATGGGTGGGGCCCTGGGGGTTATGGCCGCGTTTACCGTCATACTTGGGCTGGCGGTAGAACCGGGGGCGTCCTTTACCGGGCAATCCCTACCTTCCGATTTCGTTAGCCTGGGGGCAGGTCTGCTGGCGGTAGCCCTGGGTCTGGTGGCGGGCTGGGTTGTAAACAGCGGAAAGTTTCCGGCGGCTTTACAAAAGTGGGCCGGGGATGGTTTTCGCCTGAAGAATGGTTTTGGGTCGTTTGTGGTCACACCGGCCCTGGCGCTCGCCCGGCTGGCAGCCTTACTGGAAACCGGGTTGCAGCGTCTTGTCCAGGGAATTGGTAAAGCCGGTTTGAGCGGGGCCGGACTGGCCGGCCAATTGGAAACGCTTTTGGGCCGGGGGATTAGTGGGGTGGGCCGGTCTGGCATGATGCTGGCGCGACTGGCTCAACTGATAGATGACCGGGGCATTTCCTCGGCTATCTCGGCACTGGTAAAAGGAATTCGCTCCCTGGGCGGCCGCGTCCGGCGGCTTCAATCCGGCCTGATTCACCGCGAGATGGCTCTTACCGCTCTCGGTGCCGGCTTTATAATGGTATTCTTTCTTTTATTCAGATAGGTAGTGCCTTGAAGCAGGGCTCCTTTGACCCGGCTTAAGAGTTTACATTGTTAGAGTTTACATAATCTAAGAAAGGGAAAGTGTTGCTGCCACTTGTTACTATCACTATATTTCTGCCGCTGCTTGGAGCGATAATCCTGGTGGCGGTGCCGCGCCTCTCAGTCGGTGCCGCCCACCTGGTAGGCATCGCCGCAGCCGGATTGACCCTGCTGGCAGCCCTGGGTATATGGCTGGGCGGGAACGGGCCAGGCCCGGCTCCCGGTAGGGGTGGCGCGACGTTCGGGCAGGTCGAAGAGGTCAACTGGATTCCTTCGCTTGGGGCGGCTTACCGGGTAGGTGTGGACGGGATGAGCCTGGCCCTGACCCTGCTGACGGCGGTGCTTTTCCTGGTCTCGCTAATTTTCTCAAGCAAAATAACCGACCGGCCCCGTTCTTACGTGGCCCTGTTTCTTCTGCTTGAAACAAGCTGTCTGGGGGTCTTCCTGGCCCTCGATATGGTCCTTTTCTATGTCTTCTGGGAAGTAACCCTGGTCGCCATGTACTTTATTATTGCCGGCTGGGGCCACCAGGACCGCCAGCGAGCCGCCCTGACCTTCTTTATTTACACCCTGCTCGGCAGCTTGCCGCTGCTGCTGGCAATCCTGGCTCTCTACCTGGGCAGCCAGCCCCGTACCTTCGATATGCGGCTTCTTATTGCGGCACCGCCCTTGACAGGTCTGGCTGCGACCCTGACCTTTATTTTGCTGCTGGTATCCTTTGCGGTCAAAATCCCCCTTTTCCCGCTGCACACCTGGCTGCCGATAGCCCATACCGAAGCGCCTACCGCCGGTAGCGTGGTCCTGGCCGGGGTACTGCTCAAACTGGGCACCTACGGCCTGATCCGCTTCAGCCTGCAAATGACCCCGGACGCCTTCCGGGAGGCCGCTCCCTACGTCATTGTCCTGGCCGTCTTTTCGGCCCTTTACGGCGCGTTTGCAGCCCTGGCCCAGACCGACCTGAAACGGATGGTAGCCTATACCAGCGTCAACCACATGGGGTACGTGGTGCTGGGGGTGGCGGCGGCAGCCACGACCGCTGATGCCACCGCTCGTACTTTAGCCCTAGACGGGGCCGTTTTGCAGATGGTTAGCCACGGCCTAGTAACAGGGGCTCTCTTTTTACTGGTCGGGATGCTGCAGGACCGGGCCCAGACCCGCCAGATGAACGAGTTCGGCGGTCTCCTCCAGCGCGTCCCGCTGCTCGGTTGGTTCTTCGTGCTGGCCGCCTTTGCTTCGCTGGGCCTGCCGGGCCTGGCCCACTTTCCGGCTGAATTCCAGATATTTCTCGGAACTTTTCAAAACTGGGCCTGGGCGGCGGCCATAACGGTGCTGGGTATCGTGGTGACGGCCGGTCTCTATTTGCGGGCGATCCAGGCCACCTTCCTGGGCGAGCTTTCTACCCGCTGGCAAACCTTACCGGACCTGGGAAGGCGGGAATTGTGGGCCATAGTTCCGTTGCTGGCGCTGATTGGACTGGTAGGGATACTCCCCTCCTGGCTGCTCGATTTCATCCACCGGACCATGGAGCAAATCGGCTCATGAACGATATGGAAATGCAGATGGGCCGCGACCTGGGCCTGCTGCTGCCTGAAATAACGGTGCTGCTTACCGCCGTAGCGGCTCTGGTGGCCGAAATGCTGCGCAAGCCACTGGCTTCGCTGGGGCTGGCCCTGCTGGGTCTCTTGATAGCTACCGTCCTGACAATCCCCCTTTTGGGTAGCCAGACCACTGTCTTCATGGGGACCTACCGGATTGACACCCTGGGAGTGTGGGCCAAGCTGATATTACTACCGCTGGCGGCTCTAATCATCGTACTGGTCAGGCCGGAAATTAAAAATACCGGCCGGGAAGGCACCGTCTACAGTCTGCTGGTCTTTACGACCGTCGGGGCTCTCGTGCTGGCGAGCGCCGGGGACACCATGTTTGTGGTATTGGGGCTACTTTTGAGCAGTTTGGGTTCGTTCGGGCTAGTCGGCTATCCTCGCACCAACCGGGCGACCGAGGCGGCCCTGAAATATTTCGTCTACGGCTCTGTCACCGAAGCGGTCATGATCTTTGGCCTGACCTTCTGGTTTGGGGCCACCGGCTCAACGGCCTTTGCCGACTTGCCCCGACTCTCAACCCAGCCTTTCGCCGCCGGGGCGGGGTTGGTAGGGATACTGATCGGGCTCGGCTATAAAGCCTCGATAGCACCTTTCCATTTCTGGGCGCCCGATGCCTACGACGGCGCTCCGCTGGCCGTGGCCGCCTTTCTTTCGACGGTTCCCAAAATTGGGGCTATTTTCGCTCTGGCCCAGGTATTTTCAAGCCTGGCACCTTCCGCCCTTAACTGGCCGGTGGTAGTGGCCCTCCTGGCCGTTTTTTCCATGACTTACGGTAACCTGGCGGCCCTTTCCCAGTCAAACCTGGTAAGGCTGCTGGCCTACTCCTCTATTGCCCAGGCCGGTTACTTTTTGCTGGGGGTAGTGGCTCTGGGTAAAAGTGGCCTGGCCCTCCAATCACTCGTAGTTTTCGCCGCTGCTTACGCCGCTATGAACCTGGGAGCCTTTGCGGTAGTGGCCCGCACCGGGCGGGAAATTAAGGATTTTACCGGGTTGGGCCGCACTTCCCCCTGGTCAGGGGCTGCCATGGTAATTTTCCTGCTGTCGCTCGTGGGGGTGCCACCGCTGGCGGGGTTCGCCGGGAAGTTGCTTTTGTTTGGGGCAGCTCTCGACGCCGGTTTAGGTTGGCTGGCTTTAATTGCCATCCTTAACAGCGTTTTGTCGCTGGCCGTATACCTGCGGATAATCGTGCCGATGTACCAGCCACCAGCTACTTCCCCCTCATCACACCTGGCCCCGGCCAGGTTGCAGTGGGTGGGTTTGGTCTGGGCGATAGCCCTTGTTCTGACGGCCGGGATGGGGCTGGCCGTCCAACTTTTCTTAAGCCAGGTCGTTTAGCGCCAGGAAACCTGGAGACCAGACAAAAGCAAGGTAGGTAATATTAGCAGTACAGAGGTTAACAGTAGTCTAATTGGTTTAGTTGCTTGTGTAAAAATCTTCCATTCTTCCACCGTTTAATTTGGTAGTTTACCATTGCTAACGAATCGGTGTCTCCCTTGCTTTTATCTGGTCTCGTAGTTGGCCGAGTTGCTCAAAACTGCGGCAGGGCAGATCAGGGGTCCGCGCACTTTGGTACAATACTTAACTTTTAAGCTAGCCTAGACTTAGGGATCCTTCAACTCAAAAAGCAAGGCTCCCCTCTACCTGGGCTTCTCTGGCTAGATTTGCTTTATTTACAGTTTTGAGGCGAACGATGACAGTTGTGCCTTTACCGACTGTGCTATTTAGCTCAATTTGCCCTTCATGCTGTTCCACAATCCATTTCGCGATTGACAAACCCAGCCCTGCTCCCCCCTTGTTACGGCCCCGGGAAGGATCAGCCCGGTAAAAACGCTCAAAGAGGTGGGGTAGATCTTTCTCAGCTATACCTACCCCGGTATCCTTGACCGTGATTTCGGCCATATCCTTATTCTTATCCTTCTGGGTTCTCAGACCCAGCATAATCCAACCCTCCCCTGGCGTATATTTAAGGGCATTATCCAGCAAAATGAGGAGCAACTGTCGCAAGCGATCCTCATCCCCTTCCACACAAACCGGTTCAAACGGTTCAAGGACAAGCTTTTGGCCCTTGGCAAGTTTCTGAGCCACCTTGAATTCCTCAAAGACCAACACATCAAGGTCTACCGTCCGGTGAGCCAGGCTTAGCCCCGCATCTGCCCGGGCCAGGGCCAGAAGATCACTTACCAACCGGGTCATACGAGCGGTTTCATCTTCGGTCTCGGTCAGGATTTCCCCACGCTCTAAACTGGAGATACGGGGCTGCCGCTGTAAAATCTCCAGGTTGCCCTGAATCACCGCTAACGGGGCCCGCAACTCGTGAGAAGCGTCTGAAATAAACCGTTGTTGGGTGAGATAGGCGCTTTCCAGGCTGGCCAGCATTTTGTTGAAGGTTGCCGCTAACTTACCTAACTCATCCATGTGAGCTGGGGAATCCAGGCGGAGCGAGAAATTATGGGAATCTCCGATAGATTCGGCCGCTTCGAGCATCTTGGCAATTGGACGGAGCGTTCTACCGGCCATTACCCGGCCACCCACCAGGGCAATCAGCGCCCCGATCAGCCATAGACCGATAAGGGTAATCCGGTAGCGGGCCAGGGAAACATCCAACCAGCCCATCGGGATCAGGGCCTCCAGGTAACCGGTCCTTTTACCAGTCTGGCTCAACGGCAGGAGATAAATTCGCCAGCGTTGTTCTGGAGTACTGCTAATTCTAAAAACCCCTTCTTCAGAGGATAGAGACAGTATTAAAAAGGAGGGCGCAAGCTGGGCAAAGGGGTCAACGGTCTCTCCATTCGGAGTGGTTAGTAACTTTTGAGGGTCAGTTTGAGGTAAAGTTTGATCCAGGTTTGTACTGGCAAGCAAAATACTGTTATCGCTATAAAGCAGCAGAATGACCTGGCTACCCCCGGTGGGCCGGAGGGGGCCATCCGGGCGTTCTAGCTCATTGACAGCATGTTCAGTATCGGCGATTAACAACCGGTCCAGGTCATCATAATGTCCTCTGGCATGGAGAGAGTAACTAAGCAACTCCACCAGCAGTAATACCAGGGCGCTCAGGACCGCAGCACAAAGGGCTAACCGGGCACGAATTGACATGGTTTAGTCCTCCCTTAACACATAACCAAACCCTCGCACCGTCCGAAGGAGCCGTGGCTCGCCACCTTCTTCCAGTTTCTGGCGCAACTGCCCGATATATACCTCTACTACATTGGAATTGCCACCAAAATCATACCCCCACACCTGTTCTAACAGAGTTTCCTTTGAAAGCACCTGGCGAGGGTGTTCCATAAATTCCAGGAGAATTTTGAACTCAAGACTGCTTAAAACAATCTCTCTTTTGCCTCTGAAAATAGCATGGCTTTTGACATCAATAGCCAGGTCTGAAAAGCGGAGAAGGGCCGGCGCTTCGATTTGTTGCCGGCGGAGAAGCGCGTGGATGCGAGCTAACAGCACTTTAAAAGTAAATGGTTTGGTAACGTAGTCATCCGCTCCCAGTTCCAGGCCCCGGACCTGATCGGCCGGGGCATCTTTAGCCGTCAGGAAAAGGATTGGTAGCCTGGCATCGGCGGCCCGTAAAAGCTTTAAGACTTCCAGGCCATTTAAACCAGGCATCATAATGTCGAGGATCACCAGGTCCGGAGCTTGCTCCCGGGCCAGGTCCAACCCCTCTTTGCCTGAACTGGCTACCTCAACCCGGTACCCCTCATAAGTAAGGCCGCGCCTGATCATTTTAGTCATGGATGTATCGTCATCGATTACCAGAATACGCCACCCGGAGAGCTTTTTCCTCTTTACTTCCTCCAGGCAAATTTCCTCATTATTCGCAATTTCATTTTGCCCGGAAAGGGGAGCAGGTAAAACCTGGCTGGTGGCAGGGCTAAAGGTTTGGGGCAGATGCAGATGAAGGGGAAACAAAGGTTTTGCTTCGTGCTTTTTTAAGTGGTGACCTTTTCTCATGGTAATACCTCCCACGCGCTTCATTGAGAGTACCAGTCAAGAATCGAGAAAAAAGATGGGAAAGAAAAGATAGATAAGATAAGAACAGCAAAGATAAGATAAGAAAAATGAAAAGAAGGGGTTAATAGTTCTTATTTGTACTACTAAGTTTATTTAGCAGTCGTAAAAAGCAGGGTAGAAGAAAGTAAATATTCGGTAAAACCTGGAAAATGCCTCCCTCTTGGGGGGTGGCAGGCAGATAGACAAAGACAGCCAGATTTTACGCCAGGGTGGTTTTACCGGGCCGGTATAAAGGTCGGCGGCGAACCTCAGGCTGTCTGTCGATTTTCCTAAGCAAACGCTTAGCTTCCTCTCAGCTTTATTTAAGGTTACGTTTAAGCTGGCCTCAGCCTGGTCGCTTATATTCAAAGTGGTAGCTGGTTGTTACACGCCATAACTTGTTCCAATCTGAAGGAGAGTTTTAAACCTTTCTTTTCTCCCGGTAATCGGGCAGAGCGGTTAATTCAAGAAAGAAAGAAAGCTATCTAGCTAGATAGCTAGCAAGCAAGAGAGGAGACTAATTATGATTGACCAAAAATCGCTTTCTTCTCCCGGTTCCTCTATAGACACGACCCCGGCTGAAGAAGAGAAGCAAGCCAGCAAAAGCAAAAAACCGGATAAGGTATGGGGCTGGCTGGATGAGCGAGTGGGCTTCTCGGTCCTTCGCTACGCCGTGCCTGCTCACGCCAATACCTTCTGGTACACCCTGGGCGGCATCACTTTTATGGGAATAGTAGTCCTGGCTATTACCGGTGTCTGGTTGGCCCAATATTATAACCCTGATCCTTCTACCGCCAGGGAAAGTGTTATTTACATCCAGAATAATGCCCCTTTAGGCGATGTCATTCGCGGCATCCATGTCTGGACCGCGTATTTGGTCGTTATTACGGCGGTCTTGCACCTGATCCGGATTGTAGTTACTGCGGCCTACAAACGTCCCAGGGAATTAAACTGGGTGGTGGGAATAGCGCTCCTGGGCATGCTGCTGTTTGTGGGGATCTTTAGCGGCACGATCTTACGTTGGGACCAGGAGTCCTATGAGGCTATGTCCCACAACATGGAGCTGACCAATCTGTTAGGCGCTTTAGGCGGTTACTTCGCGGATGCTTTTACCACGAGCGTCTCGATGCTACCCCGGCTCTACGTGTTGCATGTCAGCATCATGCCGCTCCTGTTGGCCCTGCTTCTGATCGTGCATTTCTTTATGATTAAACATCATGGTATCTCGCCCACGGCAACCCAGGCCGACAATGGGGAAGCGCCCGCAGGCAAATTGCCCCCCTTTAAAATGACTGCTCGTTACACTACCCACCTGCGGCTGATGGTTGGTTACGGGATTGCCCTTCTTGGCCTGGCTGGCATGCTTGGAACGATATTTCCCCAAGCAATCGGTCCAACACCCGACCCTAGTATGGAAATTACCAAACCTCCCTTCCTGTTCTTCTGGATATACCCTTTTGAGAACTGGTTTGGGATACCCGGTATTCTCTACTCGGCGGTAGCCCTGTTCGGTTTCCTGACAATAATGCCCTTTATTGACCGTACTCCCCTGCGGAGGTTACGCAGCCGGCGGGTGATTATGGTAATAGGGTTGATACTGTTGGTGGCCGTGCTGGTTCTCTCGATTATGACGGCGCTAGCCCCTACCGCCAGACACCTGAGTTAATCCTGGCAAAGCAGTTATTGACTCCAAAATGGTTTGCAAAATGGATGGATGGGGAAGGAAGAAGGAGGCCCAAGAAGGAAGAAGGAGGCCCAAAGATGAAAAAGTTACTTTTAGCAGCAAGGCTCTGCTTGCTCACCCTGGTTTTCTCTTTAGGGGTGGGGATGGGAGTGGGGACCGCCCTGGCCCACGGTGGTCCGGAAGTCTCAGTCAAACCGCTTGCTCCAAAGGCTGGCTCAGAAATAACAGTGAATGGGAGTGACCTGGGGGCAAATAGCACCATTGAGGTCCGTCTGATCGGGACTAATGTAAATGTTGCACTAGGTGAAGTGGTTGGTGATGATGATGGGGCTTTTACAGTCAAATATACCCTGCCGACCGATCTGAGGCCAGGAACTTACCAGATCGAGGCCAAAGGAGCAGAGAGCGCCACCACCCAAATAACTGTAGGAGCAACCTCTGTAGCGGTTCAACCTACCCCTACCCCTGCTCCGCAACCCGCTACAACCGCAGCCCAAAATCCGGTCCCGACCAGTGCGATAAATATGGCTAAAGCGGAGGCTACGCAAGTCGTTCCTACTGCTCCGGCGGTTACCATTTCAAGTGAAGGGCCTAATCCGGCGCCAACTGTAGTTGCCCAGCCCAACCCGGCTCCAGCCGAGGCAAACCAGACCCAGCCAAAGCCTACCGTTCAGACCGCCGAGCTAACCTCAATGACCCTCACCAACGAGGCCCGGGAAAGGCCTTTTGGAGAGACCTTAATTCTGGTAGCCGTCTTCGGAATAATCGCGTCCGGTGGCATCTTATTCGCCAGGACAGCCAGGAAGGTTTCCAACCCCTAGCCCTAGTGTACAAGAGCTGAGCGGTGGCAACTTAGCTTGGGAAAGTGGATACTTGGCGCTTAAAAAATGATTTTACTCAGCAAATCCTCAACTTACCCTAAGGTATGGCTAAGTTTGCAAAGCTACAATTAAATCGAAGTAGATTTGAAAGGAAAAGTTAAATTACCGGCGTACTTACCGGTATAACCTGCCTTTTAAAACTTATCTTACCCGGCCGGTGGTTGGTAACACAGTGTAGTGACATTCCACCGGTCGAACCTTTCCAAAAGGAAGTGGCGGGGCGGGGCCGGCCCAGGCGCCTGCCGGGAGAGGAGAAAAGATTTATGGATACATTGACGCCTTTTCCCGCTGTTATAAAAAGCCAGCGCATCACCGTACCAATTTTAGGGCTTAGTTGCGGTGGGGGCGGGTCGCTCCAGGTGGAACGAGCCCTTATTAAGGTACCGGGCGTAGGGAGAGTGTATGTCAATCCTTTTACCGAAATGGCGTATATCGAATACAATCCCGCAATATGTAGCCCGGGCCGGATCGTTGCCGCCATAAACAGGGCCGGGTTTGGCGCCGGTGAATTTAGCCTGAGGTAGATAGATAGACCGGCCGGCCGGCTGTCACCACCCCAACCCACCAGGAAGAAGCGAAAGGAGGCCCAGGATGCCGCTGGCCCGACGTAATCTTTTTCAGAACCCGCTCCGGTTTTTGCTTAGCGCCGCGGTGGTGGCCCTCTCAATTATGCTGATGCTGGTGCTGAACGGGTTTTTGAGCGGAGTAGACCAGCAAGCCCGGGCCTACCTGGATAGGGTACCCGGCAGCCTGGTGGTGACACCGCCAGAGGTGACTAATTTTATGGGTCAAAGCACTCTTTTACCGGCAGGCGCCTACGAGAAAGCCAGCCAGGTGGCCGGGGTAGGCAGGGTAGTACCGGTGCTGGACCAGGTTTTCATTGTCGATTTAGGTGGAACAAAAACGGCGCTTTTTGTGCTCGGCTACGACCCGGCCCTTGGGGGCGGCCCCTGGCAGTTAAAGCAGGGCCGCCTGCCTCAGGCTGAAAACGAAATTGTCCTCGACTATGCCCTGGCCCAGCAGCGGGATATTGTAATCGGCGACAAGCTGCAAGTAGGGGGCCGGGAATTTGCCATCAGCGGTCTTTCTGGCGGTACCAATACCTGGGTCGGGGCTTATCTCTTTATGCCCAAACAAGTGCTGGAGAAGCTGGTTTTGGCGCCTGGTGCCAGCAGTTATCTGTTTGTAACGCCGGCCGCGGGAATGGCGGCAGAGGAGTTGCGGGACCCACTGTCGTCGGCGACGGGGGGTACGGCCATGCTAAAGGACGAACTGGTGGAGAGTGATAGCCGGCTGCTCAAAGGAATTTACGGCCCGCCCCTGCAATTGATGATCGGCATCGCTTTTCTGGTAGGTACCCTGGTAATGGGCCTGGTCATCTTTACGGCTACGGCCGAGCGGCAGCGTGAATATGGCGTGCTTAAGGCAATCGGAGCTAGAAACAGCCTCCTGTACCAGGTGGTAGCAGGCCAGGCCGTTATCTCGGCCGGGGCCGGGCTGGTAGTGGGGATAGTCCTTTCGTTCGGAGTGGCCTGGCTTATTACGGAACTGCGCCCGGCGATTACGATTGCCATTGAGCCGGGCGGCGTGGTCCTGGCCCTGACGGCCGGTCTGGTTATGGCGCTCTTAGCGGCTCTATTCCCTGCTCGCAACGTCGCCCAACTGGCCCCGGCCGAAGTATTCCGGAGGTGAGGTAAATGCTGCTGCTTCTAGCCTGGCGCAATCTTTTTCAGAAAAAGGTCCGCTTTGCCGCTTCGGCCGGTGGCGTGGCCCTGGCCCTGTCCTTAATGCTCATGCTGGATGCTGTCTTTCAGGGAGTAGAAGGCCAGCTCACCGCTTACATGGATAATTCAGGGGCCGACCTGTTCGTTTCCCAGCAGGGCGTCAAGGCAATGCATATGGCGGCCTCCTGGCTCCCCGCTACCTTAGGCGACCAGATAAAAAAGGTTGAGGGGGTCTCCGCCGCAACCCCCCTGCTTTACCTTAGCACTACTTTGAAGAGTAAGGATAAAAGTTATGCGGTCTACCTTTTTGGTATTGCCCCCGATGCCGAAATGGGCAAGCCCTGGCAGGTAGCCGAGGGCAAAACCGTCCCGGCCTCTGGCGAAACGGTGCTTGACCGAAACCTGGCGGCTAATTTGAAGCTGAAGATGGGGGACAACCTCAAGGTATTGGGCCGCGAGTTTAAAGTAGCGGGTTTATCGGAAGGGACCGGCGGGCTCATTAGCTCGATGGTCTTTATTGCCAGGGACGATTTCACCCAGCTCAGAAACAATTTGCCGGTAGTCAGTTACTTCCTGGTAAAGGTGGTGCCAGGCGCCGACCCCCAGGTGGTAGCGGCCCGCTTACAAGCGAGTCTGAGCGGTACTACCGTCCAGACGAAAGATGAATTTGCCGCCCAGGAACGTAAACTCGTTAAGGACATGGGTGCCGATGTCCTTAATATCGTTAATTTGATCGGTTTTGGGATTGGTCTGGCCGTGGTAGCCCTGACCACCTATATTGCCATATTTACCCGGCGGGCTGAATACGGCCTACTTAAAGCCCTGGGTGCCCGTAACAGCCACCTCTATCGCCAGGTGCTCAGCCAGGTTCTCGTAAGTGTAGCTATCGGCTTTGGGGTAAGCCTGGCCCTGACTATCCTGCTCTCGTTTATCGTTCCGCTGGTGTCAACCAATCTGGTGCTGGCCATCGGCTGGGCCGCCGTAATTAAAGTCATCCTGGTTTCATTAATAATTGCCGGGATTGCGGCAGTCCTTCCGGTCTGGCAGCTCGGCCGGCTGGACCCGGCCCTGGTCTTTAAGAAAGGAGGTTTGTAATAATGAAAAGCCCTGTATTAGAAATAATTAAAGTCTCCAAAAGTTACGGTACTGGGCCAACCTCAGTAGCGGCGGTAAAAGAGGTTTCCCTGGAAATCGACGCCGGCCAGATTATTCTGGTAATGGGACCTTCCGGCTCCGGCAAGACCACTTTACTACTACTGCTGGGGGCGCTGCTCAGGCCAACCGAGGGGAGCATTCGGCTCAATGGGGTAGAAGTCGGTGAACTTTCCGAAAGACGGCTGCCGGCTATCCGGCTGCAGCAGATCGGCTTCATATTCCAGGATTTCAATCTGCTCTCGGCCCTGAATGTATTAGAAAATGTCGCCCTGGTAGCCCGGTTGGCCGGCCTGAAGAAGGAGGCTGCCAGGACTAAGGCCCAAGCGATCCTAGGGGAGCTCGGGCTTGCCTCACGGCTGTATTTCTTACCGGAAAAGCTCTCGGGCGGCGAAAAGCAGCGGGTCGCGATTGCCAGGGCCCTGGTAAACGAGCCAGCTCTCGTCCTGGCCGATGAGCCGACCGCCAATCTCGACTCTAAAATCGGCCACGAGGTTATGCACTTGCTCAAACGGATTGCCAAAGAACAGGGCCGGAGCGTGGTTATAGTGTCGCACGACCAGCGCATTAAAGACGTGGCCGACCGGGTGCTCTGGCTGGAGGACGGGGAATTTAAGGAAATTGCGCACATGGCGACCGACCCGGTCTGCCAGATGGCGGTTGAGCGGAACAAAGCAATCACCGGAGAATGGGAGGGCCAGACTTATTATTTCTGCTCTAAAGGGTGCCGTAATGAGTTTATGGAGACCCCCGGCGAGTTTGGAAATTTAGCTGAGGTTCTGCATCATCATTAATTATTTTATCGAAACTTGTCCTTACCTTAGACCAATGCCAGCCCCTGCTTCAGCGGGTTGGTGTTTGTACTCACGCTAAGATGTTTCCCCCCCGACCTAAAATAAGGCTTTCTCGGGCTTCTTGCGCCGGTCAGACCCTGGCGGGCTTCACTTCATTAAACCAAAGCTGGCCTGTTGACCCATGCCGAAAATTGTTAAATACCAATTTATGTCTCTTCGGCCACGGGCCGGTGAGGCGGCTTAAGAATAGCTTCGCCCACTTTGTGGCGGTGGTCACTGGTGGTGGTTGGTACCATCTCTTTTCCAAAATGACCGACATGCTCACCCTGGGCCGAGCGGTTAGCTTCAAGACGGTACTGGACCGCTACCGGTTCAGGAAGCTCCCCGGGATTTAGCCTGGGCATTGAAACTACCAGCACTCCATTGCCGTAGGTGGCGTTGGAGAGGGGCCCGTTGACCGGGTATGGTAACTCCACTTCCCGGTAGTAAGGTCCAATCGTCCATTCCGTTACCACCAGGTCAAGGCCATGCTGGCGAGGCCCCCGGCTGTCCCCTTGAAGGGTCAGCCACGTGGACGCTATGGTGATCAGGATGTCCTCCGGTTCAAGGCCTGGCATGGGAGTAGCTACCACAAGGTGGCTTTCGGTCTGATACATCCTGATCGGCAGGGCTGGATTAGGTAGTCCTGGCAGCATAAACTTTTCCTTCTACTTAACAATGTATTATATACAATTTATGTTTATTTAAATTGGGTTTGTCCTGCTTCCTTAACGAACGGCGAACCTGGCCGCTAGCCATTGCATATTTATACAGCAACCTCTGGCTTTTTAGCAGGAACGAGCATTCTAACAAAATTATAACATCCAGGGCCATTGTTCTCGCCGGAAGCCCGAAAGCCCGAAAACCAGCCAGATCCAGGTCGATAGTTGCCCAAAGGCAAAAGGCAGCCAGATCAGCCCGCTTCTACAACTGGGCCTGCCGACCGGCCTGCTGGCTGGCTGGCAGGCCCAGGCTGGGGTAATCCCGGATCCTCAGCAAATCCTAAGTCTTCCCTCAGCAAACCCTAAGCATGGCGCGGTTAAATAAAGTTAAGAGATACCAGATTAAATATATATGAGCATAAACTTGAGGTACGGTACCGAACTGTTTCTCAAGCCGGTAAAAAGGAGGTAAGGCTCATGAAAGCAAAACCCTTTATATTCAAGCAAGTGAGTAGAATTCTTTTCTGGTCTGGCCTCGGCATTGTACTGGCGGCAATAGGGTTTTTAGGCGCTTTTCCTGGCCTGACTGTGACTGTCTTGCCCCTGTTGATCTTCTTCTTGCTGCCTGTACCGGCCCTTGCCGTCCTGCTCGGTGCCGAAGGCAAAGATCTTAACCGGCCCCTCCATCAACATCGTCCGGTTAATCCCTGGCAGCCTACTCAGCCTCCCCGGAACGTTTTAATACCGGAGGTTGAACTGGACGAATTGAATGCTAAACTGACCAGTCTTAAGTCGGAAGAGGCCGAGCTGGAGAAAGAAATTGAATTTTTGACAGGACAGGGCAGGTAGCACCTTCGGCCCGTATTTAAACCGGCTCAGCTCAGGGGTGATTGATCAGTAGTTACGGGTGCAGATCAGCTGACAGGCACAGGCAGGTTTATTTCTTTAAATCACAGGAGATAGTTGTTGTTATGTTTAATAAAGGAAACCAGAACCAGTATTTGTTATTTGGCGGGCTTGCGGTAGTGTTACTACTGGCCATCCTTTTCATTCCGAACCTTTCCACGGCCGGGCTACCCATACTCCTCCTCTTAGCCTGCCCATTGATGATGATGTTCATGATGATGGGGGGCAGCCACGGCGGGATGCACGGCGGTTCTCAGGGAGACCACTCAAACCATAATAATGACCACACTGACCACAGCCAACATTTATTATCTGCAACGCCCCAGGCTCCTCAATCACAGTTTCGTTCTCGGGAGGAAGAGGTAGCCTGGCTGAAACTCGAACTGGCTGACCTTAAACTTCGGCAGGACCGGTTAATTAGCGAACTCAGCCGTATAGAGAACCCGGCAGTAGTGGAAGCTGAAGCGGTGGCGCGAGCGGCTGATGAACGCCTTCCCCATTAACCCCTTGGGTGGGCGGCTAGCCGGTCCTGGTCCTTGCCGGTAACCAGGCCGCCGGGCCCTGGGCGCCGGGCCCGGGTACCACTTGAACAGCGCCGGCGGTCTGGTAAAAGGGGGTGAAGCTTTTGATAAAGTTTTACTCTGTTTGCTGAAGTTGGTGCAAAGCTGTTTCACCGCTTCGGTAGAAGCCTTCTCGTATAGTTACCTCTTTTTTTAGGTTATGGCGTCACGCCAGGGCTAAAAGAACCGGTTCTAGCTATCTCCAGGGTCTGCAAAATAGGGGTGACGGTGACGGTTCACTCCTTTAGCTTTATCAAATTCTTGTTGTCAGGGTTCTTAAAGTTTTCAAAATATGGTTACGTACAGTACTGGCCACTAACCCTGTTCCTGTCACACAATAGCTAACTTACAAATTCGGGCTTAACCTTTACGCCTTTATTTTCGAATAGCTGTCAGGCGGGCGGGGGGAACCGCCAGAAAAAAAAGGAAGAGGAAGGGGAAGAAGAAGGGGAAGAGGAAGGGGAAGAGGAAGGGGAGGTTGAAGTTATGCACAAACTTCGGATTTTCATTTCAGTCCCTGGCGCCTTCTTGCTAGTTATTTTGACCCTGGGGATGTTAAGTTAGACGGCTCCCGAACAGAGCGCCTACCTGGTTACCATGGAAGGGAGCGATACCGCAATGTCCGAGGCTGGGATATCCATGCAAAACCACGGCCAGCGGATGGTTGAGCAGGGGCAACCGGTGGATAATCCCGATCCAACCCTAGTTTCATGGGGCAACCGCTGGATTATTGACGGTCAGCTAATGGTCGAGCGAGGTCAACTAATGGGGGCTGACCCGCTGGCAAGTGCCAGCCTTCATTCTACCCAGGCTGAACTGAAAGCCCAGGGTAACTGGAGTACTCTGGTAGCTGATACTAAGGCAATGATTCATAACCCTAACCTGGTCGGATCGCTCAATTTGCCGGCCCTCCGCTGGGACGGCCAGGGAATGGTATCCGAAGGTGAGGCTATGGCCGGTAAGGGGCTAATAATGGCCGAAGAAATTGAGCAAATGGTCAAACAGGGCCACCTGGACCCGCTTGGGCCGGAGGCCAGGGAATTGCGCCAGTCTGCTCAACTGCTTCACAATACCGGTTTACAACTTGCCCAAAACGGGCGTGATATGATCGGCTATGCTGATCGGTTAGATGGGGCCGGTGCTTAATCTGGGCCTTCACAATAACCTTTACTTTTACTTTTTAGGATTAAAAGTAAAAGTAAAGGTTATTGTGAGACTGCCGTCGGTTTTAGCCCGTTAACTGACGTGCCTGCTTGGCCTGACACCTGACACCTGACACCGCCCGCTTTTGGATCTAACTGGCCTTATTTTCTTATTAGTATTAGTAGTAGTATTAATGTACTTATCAATCTAAACCTGAAGGGGAAGTCCTATGTCAAATAAGCGGAAATATTCGCCCGGCCGCCACCCCGCGACCGGAAGCCATGCCCACCATCATCAAGCGGCTAAGCCTAATTCAAATTTAACTCTTAGAGCGGTGGCCTTTTTGGGGGTGGCCCTGATAGTGATTGCCGGGGCCGTATTCCTGGTTTTGCCGGCCTCAAGTGGGGCCAGTTCTGCCGGGACCGCTGACTACACGGTCCAGGTAACTATGGCTGGTTTTCAACCAGCTTCAATTTCCATTCCGGCCGGCAAACCGGTTACAATCAAGCTGGTAAACACCGATAGCCCCTACCATACCGACGGCGGTGGGATGCACCAGTTTGCTTCGCCTGAACTCGGCATTGATTTCAAGGTAGACCCAAAATCTTCGAAAGTTATAACCATTCCGGCTTCCAAGGCTGGCACCTATACCTTCTATTGTGACGTTTGCTGCGGGGGGAAGGAAAACCCCACCATGCAGGGAAAACTGGTTGTGGTCTAGCTTAGTTAGTTTAGGAGTAGAGGAGCCCTCTTATGGAACAAGTACCTGAACTAACGCTACCGGCGGTAATCGGCTCGGCGCTGATAGACAGCTTAAACCCCTGTGCCTTTGCCCTGCTGCTCGTCTTTGTGGCAACTATGTTGGGAATGATGCAGCGGCAGCTTGAAAACAACCGCGAATGGCTGGCCCGCCGGTGGCTGCTCTCGAAGGGCGGGGTCTATGTCCTGGGAATCTTTTTGACTTATCTGGCCCTGGGTTTCGGCCTGCTGGGGCTGTTACAACTGGCCCAGGCCTTCAGCACCAACCACCTGGTCGGCCGGTTAGCGGCTTTTTTCGCCTTAGGGCTGGGGCTGCTGGCTTTACAGGAGGCCTGGTTGCCGGAATGGGGCAGCCGCCTGAGCGCGCATGTAAATATGCCAAAGGTCCGACAGCTGGTGGCCAAAGCTAGCTGGCCGGCCCTGTTTGGGGCCGGAGTTCTAATCGGGCTGTGTACCGTGCCCTGCTCCGGCGCGGTCTATCTAGCCGTCCTCGCCTTGCTTTCTACCCAGGCCACCCTTCTGGAAGGAATTGCCTATCTGGTGCTCTATAACCTGGTCTTCGTAGCCCCTCTGGTTGTTATTCTGGGACTGGCCAGTAGCCCGCCGGTCTATCGCAAACTGGGCCGCTGGCAGGTTCACAAGCGGGTCTACCTCAAGCTTGGCACAGCCGTCATGGCTATCGGGGTCGGCATGCTCACTCTGCTGGTTATCTGATTTTTTCCTTTCTAGCCATAACTTTGCCTTTTCTTTATGCCTTTAAAGGAGAGCCAGGGTAATTAAAAGCTCTGGTTCTCCTTTCATTTGTTGGCCTGTTGGCCTGTTGGCCTGTTGGCCTGTTGGCTTGTTTATGTTTTTTTCTCCTTACCTTACCTTACCTTACCTTACTCCTGCCCTTGCTTCTGACGCTGCCCGCTCGGCGTACTAAGTAAGCTAAGCATTTCCTCAGGTAAACCTAAGCCAAACCTCAGCCTGATGATTTAAAGTGATAGTGTAAAGAACAGTTAGGACAGACAATAGGTCCTAAAAGGAGAATTTTATGGCAAAAGTAATTTTAGACAAACCAGATGGTCCAACGCAACCGGCCGGACTAAAGGTGATTGACCCGGTCTGCGGTATGGAAATCGACCCAAGCCAGGCTACCGGATCCCGCCAGGACAGCCAGCAAATTTACTACTTTTGCTCGGATCGCTGTCTTAGGGAGTACGACCGGGAACACCCGGCCCCAGCCCCGGTCCCGGTCCCTGGCGCTAACCTGGATCTAGTCCCAGGGCCGGTCCCAGTCACATCAAGCAGCGACCAGAACGAAACCTTACAAAGGATAGATTTACCGGTAAGCGATATAGAGGGCCGCCAGGGCGCCAGCCACCTTGAAAACCAGCTTCAAGTTTTACCGGGAGTGCTCAAAGTGGAAGCTAACCCTACCGCCCGGCTGGTCCGGGTCGAATATGACGAAGCCGTCACGAACCTCAAACCGATTGTAAAAGCCGCCCGGGTGGCGGGCTTCACAGTAGGTGCGGCCACAACCCAGCTCGCTATCGAAGGGATGTATTGCGGCTCCTGTGTAAGCACCATTGAAGAAGCCTTACAAAAAATCCCGGGGGTACTGGCGGCTAACGTAAATCTGGCTACCGGGCAGGCTCACATCGACTATCTGCCGGGTTTGGTTAATCTGGCGGGCCTCGCCCAGGCAATTGAAGCGGCCGGTTATACAGCCGGTAAAGCCCCGGCCGCCAGCGAGGCCGGAATAGACCGGGAAGAACAAACCCAGGCCAGGGAATATCGCGACCTGAT
>JGI26540J51217_10000407_pt1 | contig 53349 bp, 70 predicted proteins | sample ThiBio_1000_plan_2_FD_51217 | JGI IMG/M metagenome (IMG submission 51217)
GCCATGGTGGAGGTGCGCGAGAGGAGGGGAAAGCAGTGAACAAAGCGAGCCCTGAGGAAATCGCCTAAGTACCGATGCTCCCTACTTTTCCGGGCGGCGTGGGAGCACCGACCAAACGAGCTGAGGGATTTTCGGTGATGAAGGCGTTCACTCAGCCAAATAGTCTGCCAGCCGGGATTGCGCTCTCGTTGTCTCATTCATTCATCGCCGCTGCTGCTCGTGCTCGCTGCTCGTGAGCTTCTGCCGCTGCTGCTGCCGCTCCTCGGTCTCCCGCAGCTGCCGCGAGCACCCTCCTGCTCCCGTCGATCGAGCAATCGCTCCATCGCTCGGTCGATCGGGAGAGCTCTGCTTCTGTCCGGTCGTGCGCCGCGTATCTCGCCTGCCAGCGCCTGCTCGTTCGTTCGCTGGTTCGCTGGTTCGCTGGTTGGCGCCTCGTGTGACAGCGCGCCTGGTCGCTCTCTCCCACCCGGTCCAGTGGCGTGACCGCTCGAGTACCGCCTTGCATCAACCAGGCCCGTGCATCAGCACAGTCCCCAAGCAGCGCCGTCGCAATGTTCGGTGTACGTATCGCTGCGTACTCGTCACGTGTTCGCGTGCTGACGCCGTATCTTGGCCGCGTCCGCTCGCTCAATCTCTCCGTGCGCAGAGCAAGAAGAAGCCCAACAAGAAGCTGATCTCGTGCCCGTTCTGCCTGGGCGAGTTCGAGGATGTGACGTTGCATCTCGAGTCGTGCTCCTCGGCCACCGGCGGCGGCGGTGGTGGTGGCTCGCCTGCAGCGGCCTCGACTGCCTCGTCGCCATCGGTGGCCACGCCCACCAAGCGCACGCCGGCGCCGCTCTACGAGGCGTCGTCCGAGCCCATCCCGAGTCGCGCCGTGCGGCTGCCTGGAGCGGCCGCCGACTCTACCGGTGGCCTGCGCCACCAGGTGCTGCGCTCGACCGGCTCGGGCGTGCAGACACCAAACAGCGGCTCGGCTGCCAGCCCGTCGGCGCCCTCTGGCTTGTCGTCGTCGATGTCATCATCATCGTCGACGGGCACCTCGCCCATGGCCATGGCTGCTGCCGCCGCCGCTGCCGCCGCCTCAGGCTCGCCCAGTGCAGTGGCTGCTGCCGTGCGCGCCGGCGGCGGTGGTGGAGGCAACAGCGGCTGGGTGGCGGTCAAGAAGGACGCGCCGGTGGTCGACTACAACAAGGCCACCATCAACGGCGAGGTGTGGGACAAGGTGCTCGACGCCGACTCCAAGGAGTACTACTACTGGAACAGGACCACCGGTGCCGTGCAGTGGACGCCGCCCGAAGGCTTCCCGATCCCGCCCACGCCTGCGCCGACGCCTGCGCCCACGCCCATTCCGCAGGCGCTCTCGCTGCCGTCGCTCGCGACGCCCTCGACGCCGCACGTCTCGTCGTCGTCGTTCTCGTCGCAGCCCACCACGCCGGTCACCAACGACTCGTCGCCCGAGGCTCGCGAGCCCACGACGCCGCTGTCGATCTCCAGCGCCTCTGCCTCCAATGCCTCGCTCGACCCCTCAGGTTCGCCGTCGTCTGCTCGTTCCTCGGCGCGTGATGCCGCCAAGATGTTCTCGACTCTGCGCAAGAAGAAGGTACCCTGCCCTCGCGTCGCGCGCCCCGCTCAGCCTTGGTCGATACTCACCATCGCGTCGCATCGCTATCTACCAGAAACCCGCCGACTTGACGATCGTGCGCGAGGGTGACTCGCCAGCCAGCGCCTCGTCGTCGCTCGATGCTGCCGAAACGCTTGACGACGACTTTGGCGATGCGCTGATCTCTCCGCGACCCAGCTCCGAATCGCCAGTCGACCAACGTACTCGCATCGCTCGCGAGATCCTCGAAACCGAAACCTATTACATCCAGTCTCTCAACGTTCTCATCGAGGTACACGCCTTTCTCGCTCGCTTGCTCGCTTGCTTGCTTGGAGCCACGCCGCTGCACCTCGGAGACTAAGCAGCAGTAATATCGTACAGCATTACTACGTCCCAATGATGAAGCTGGCGCGCTTGAACCGCAACACCAACATCAGTGACGTCGATATCACCGAGGAGCAAGTCGATATCATCTTTGGCAACATCTCGACCTTGATCCCGATCAACAAGCAACTGTGCGACGCACTCGAAGAGCGCCTCCGTGATTGGAACGAGCAATCGTGCATTGCTGATATCTTCCTCAAGATGGTCAGTACCTGTACTTACCTTTCGCTCATTCGCTCGCTCACTCACTCACTCTTGCTTTCTTGCTCATAGGCTCCGTTCCTCAAAATGTACGACAAGTATGGCTTGAACTACGATGGAGCAACGCAGCTGCTCGATCAATTCAAGAAGAACGAGGCCTTTACCGATTACCTCGAGGTTCGTTGATCGAGTTCATCATTCACTCTTGCGTGCTCTCTCTCTCTCCTCGCTTCGTTGTATTGACCGCCACCCGACGCGAAACGAGTAGGTCTGGTACCAAAAGTCCGAGATGAAGGTGCGCATGGAGTCGCTCCTCATCAGCCCCATCCAACGTATTCCACGCTACGTATTGTTGCTCAAGGTACGCGCATCGTTCTCTCGTTCTCTCTCTCTCTCTCTCGCGTGCAAATTCCTTGGCGATCGTTAACGATTTGTTGGCTACGCAGGAAATGAAACGCTGCACGCCCGAGATGCACCCTGAAACTGAGCTCCTCGATCGCACCTTGCCAGTCATCGAGGAGGTCGCAGCGTACTTGAACCGCAACATCACCGAACACGAGCTGCAGCGCAAGTTTCTCGAGCTGTGCGAGCAAGGCGCCCAAGACCTCGTGGTGCCGCATCGAGCACTGTGTTACGAGGGCCTCCTGAACGAACAGCGCGAGAAGCGCAAGGTCTTCCTGTGGGTCTTCAACGACATCAGTGCGTGATCATTCGCTCGTGCGAGCTTGCGACGCTGAGGTTCACGCTCTCACACGCCACGCCGCCTTGCGCAGTGGTTCATTTGAGCGAGAACAAGGCGCGCAACAAGGCCAACATGGTCCTGCCCAAGTACCAGTGGCCCATGCATTTGGTGTGGCTCGACGACTCGTCCGTCAAGCGCATGGACACGTTCGTCGTCACGGGTCCCAACAAGGTCTACGAGCTGAAGACCTCCTCGACCGAGGAGCGTCTCAAGTGGGTCGATGCCATTCGTAAAGGTTCGTTTGCTCGCACACCCTCGTTCCTCCAGCGCTGCGCTTGCGTGAACTCACACCGAATCGCCGCGCCGCACAGCCTTGCGAGGACACATGGAGCGCATCAACAAGGGCCAAGATCCACTGTTGCAAATTGAGCGTGAGGCGCGCATGACGCCCGAAGACGACAAGCGCTACGGCTCCTACACCTTCCCCGATTCGGCTTCCTACACCGGTTGGTGGCTCAGAGGCAAGGTATCTATCTCGCTCTCTCTCTCTCTCTCTCTCTCTCGCTCTTGTGCACTGGCCCTTCCTCATGATATCGGTGGTACAGATGGAGGGTGAAGGAGTGTACCGATTCCTCGGCAGCGAGTACAAGGGCTCGTTCCAGGGCGGCAAACGGCATGGCGATGGTACCATGGTCTTCATCACAGGCGACAAGTACACTGGCAAGTGGAGCGCCGACATGCCAAGTACGCTCGTGATTGCGCCAACTCCACCATCACGGGCACCGCAGCAGCAGTTCAACCAGCTGGCGCACTTGATCTTGTGTGTTGCTAGTCAAATGATACTGCGAGAGCCCATTCTACGTGTGCCGCACACGTTGCTCGCTCACACCCTTACTCACCGTTCTTGGCAGATGGCGCTGGCACCTTGGTCTACGCCAATGGCGACCAGTACATTGGGCAATGGAAGGACGGAAAGAAGCATGGTCGGGTATGTGGCTCGCCGTGGTCTCACCGTTTGTTTGCCGTCTTGTGCGTCTCTCACTCACGAGATGGTGACCTCCACAGGGCGAGCTGAAACTCACCAACGGCGATGTGTATGAGGGCGAGTGGAAGGACGATTTACCTGTACGAACGCACTACGCGCAACCCCACAGCGCCTTGTACTCACTCACTGATTCTCCCACGCGCGCACGGGCACGTTCTCTTCGTCTCGCGGCCATGCAGGACGGGCTCGGAGAGCTGAAAACAAGCGACGGCCTCACGTACACCGGCAACTGGCTCAATGGCAGCGTACGTACACCTCACACAACCGCAGCGCGTCTCTCTCTCTCGCTTGCCGGTGCTTACTCGACACACAGCGCCACCATTACGGATTGTTGGTCGACAAATCCTCGGGCCGAAGCTACAAGGGCGACTGGGAGTGCGGCTTGCGCAACGGCAAGGGTCGCATGGAGTACGGCGACGGCTGCACCTACGACGGTCAATGGAAGGACGACCTCCGCCACGGCCAAGGCGTGTTCGTGAGTCCCGCTGAGGGCACCTACGAAGGCCAATGGCTCGCCGGCCGAAAAGACGGCAAGGGCAAGATGACGTTCGTGTATGTGCGCCAAAGCACTCGCTCGCCACCGTTCACTCACTTACCGTTCGTGCATATAAAACACAACACAGGAACGGCGACTCGTATGATGGCAACTGGAAGCAAAACGCCTTCAATGGTACTGGCACCTTGATCATCGCTTCGTACGTGTAGCCGCCTCCACTGCCTCGCTGCTCGAATTGGTCTCCCTCACTCACCGACCGAGTGTTCGCTACTCTGTTGCAGTGGCCTGATCAAAAAGTACACGGGCGACTGGCTGAACGGCCGAATGCACGGCAAGGGCTTGTTGGAGATCCGCAACGGTGATCGCTACGAAGGCACCTTCCGCGAGTCGCTGGTACGCTTTGCCTCGCAGCCCTCGCCTCCACTCGCTCGCCGACTCATGTAACCGGTCGTTCGGTCGTCGTCGTCGTCGTCGGTACATCAGATGCATGGCTCGGGCGTGTTGTATTATGAGAATGGCATGAAGCTGGAAGGCAAAGTACGTCACGCGACCGTATGGCACTTGAATGCTTCGCTGCCACTCACAAGAATGCCTCTACCAGTGGGTCAACGGAATGCCCAATGGCAAGTGCACGCTGTATCAACTCGAGGCCAGCAAAAAGTCCAAGGACAAGAACAGCGTGGCGTACAGTGGCGTTTGCCGTGATGGCAAGGTGATCGTGTGCGCCGATCGCCCCAATGTACCCATCTCATACTCGCCGCTTCTGACGCTCCACGTCTTGGTGTGAGCGTTCATCTATCTATATCTCGCTAGCGAGTTAGTTATACAGCTCTCTGTCTCTCCCATCCTCTCCCATCCCATCCCATCCCTTCTCGGCAGTACTTACTCTCTAATCCACCTCACTCGACAGCGAGGAGGGCAGGCTGACGCTGCATCGTAATTATACAGCTGTTGCTGTTGTTTGTAATTGTACATTAACTTAATCACAACACGAAGCCATTCACGACCTGTTGGTTACATACACACTCGCGCTCTATCATCGCGCCACGCTCGACACACGTTGTCTCTTCGCAGGCGTACTGCTGCTGCTGCTACTGCGCTCCTCGGGTTCCGGTGACCTCATGCGCTTGCGGCTCGTTGGTCCAGTGTGCGCCGGTGGCCGCCGCGGTGCTTCGCGCTCTTCGCCGTCCGACTCGTCCGACTCGTCCTCCATCTCGTACGTATCCATGACCTCGTCACCGAATGAAATGCTCGATCCACTTCCCCGAGGCGGCATCGGTACGCTGGAGCGTTGGTGCGCTGCGTGGCGCTGCTGCTGGTGGTGCGACTCGCCGTCGCTCTGCTCCTCGTCGCTACTCAGCAGCGTATCGTGCTCCATGTCGGCGAGTGAGTCGTAGAAGCGTATGATGCCCTCTTCCTCGATGCGGTCGTCGTTGTCGTCATCGTCGTCCTCGTCCTCGAGGTCATAGTCATCAAAGTCCTCGTCCTCGCTGTCGCTCAGGTCCTCCTCGCTCATCTCGTTCGAGTCCGACTCCGAGTCGGGCAGCTCCTCTTGCTCGAACTCGTGCTCGTCGTAGAGGCCGTTGGCGAGGTGTGCGTGCGGGTGGCCGCTGGCGAGGTTGTTGCTGCCACCGCCGCTGCTGTTGCTGCTGTTGCTGTTGCCGCGTCTGGCGATACGCGAGTCGCGCGCGAGGCTTCGTTTCGAGCGGCGTGGCGTTGCGAGCGGCCGCGTGTTGTTGCGCCGAGCAAGCTCGCGATTGATCTGGTCCTGAAAGTAGCGCAGATGCGCCGCGCCACGGTGCGGCAGAAAGTGCAGCGCCGCAAACTCCCAGTCGCCGCGCGCAATCAGGCACGCACGCCGCAGCAGTCGACACTCGGTACCGTCGAATTGCGCACGATAACCGAGGGCGTAGCGTGGCAGCGGCCCCGGAGTCGCGAGCAACATGGCGTTCGCGCGGTAGGCGCTGTAGGCGCTGCGCAGTCGCGCCAGCACTTGCATCTTGCTTCGGTGCGGAAAGTAGCGCCGCAGGAAGCGCGATGGTCCCTCGCGCAGGTGTCCGAACCGCTCGAACAGCATCGCCAACAGCTCGTCCTCCTCCTTGAGAAAGCGCGCCGATAGTGGTTGCTGCTCTCGCGAAGACGGTCCCGTCGTCGACACGGGAGCGGTGGCGGTGGAGGAGGCGGAGGAGGCGGAGGAGGAGGCAGTAGCAGCGGACGCCAGACTGCGCTTGCGCAACATGACCCAGATGGCACGCAGAGGCTCGAGCGGATTCGGTACTGCGCGTCCGATCACCGTGTTGAGAGGCGCTCGGTGCTCCAACGCCGCCACCACCCACTCGAACTGGTGCACCGACGGTATCGGTGGGAGGCGCTTCTTCTGCTTGGGCAGCCGGCTGACGTGCACCACCACGTCGCCCTTGAGCATCGCCACCATGCGCGGCTTGTACACCACGCGTGCCTGCACGGCGCGCGCTGTCACCGTGTTGGCCGGCACGGCATGCGCCGACATGATGGCCAACTCCTGCAACGCCGACTGATCGCTGTCGCCCGCCTCCGCTGTCGGCGCCAGCTCTTCGTCGCCGCCGGCAGCTGCTGACTCGGCGGCTTGCATCGGCTGTCGCTGGCATTCGGCTTCATCTTGCACGTTGCTCGAAGTGCCACTGCCAACGGTGTTCTGCGAGGCGCTCGTAGGAGCGAGTGCGGCGGTGGTCGACGTAGAAGAGGAAGCGCTACTGGCAGTGCTTGTCGTGGCCGCATTCGAGTGATGCTGGTCGCTTGCTTCGTGTTGTTGCTGTTGTTGTTGAGTGGGGATGCTGGCAGTGGTTGGTGCGAATGCGGCGACAGCAGCTTGTGCCTCGCTGACGACCGTCTCGACGATGCCTCTGTCAGCCAATGACAGGTGTGCCAGCTCGTACGCCAACGAGTAGATGGCCGGGAGCACATCGTGCTGTTGTTGCTGCTGCTGCTGCGGCAGAAGAGAGCTGGCATGAGCGATGAGGCTGCTCTCCTGCAGCAGCCGCCAGTGCTCGGCCACGAGATGCTGCAGCATGGCGGCCATGTCGTCCGAGAAGCCGAGCGACAGCCCCGACGGCCCGATGTCGTCGCTCAACGAGGCCAGCGGCACGCGGTGATCGAGGTAGCGCAGGTCGGCCGGCGCCCAGTCGATGTCGACCAGCTTGGCCTCCTCGGCCACCACCTGCTCCCAGTCGGGGTCCTCGTTCGGGTCGTCGTCGTCCTCGTCGGCGCCAAAGTAGTTGCTGTCGAACGCCAGTGGCTCGTGCAGCACACGTAGGAAGTTGCGGTAGATCTCGTTCTCCTCGTCGCCACCATCGTCGTCGTCGTCGTCGCGGTCGTCGACATCGCCGTCGCCGTCGGCCTCGACATCGTCGTCGGGCGCAATGGCGTTCGTGTAGTCCACCGCGTCCAATGCCGCTGACGCACTGCCATGATGATGCCGTCGTCCGCCTCGGCCTCGTCGTGATCGGCCACTACCGCCACCGCTACCAACTCGTCGAGTGTGTCGGAGACGTGTCGAGCTCTCGGATGCGGACGACCACGACGAGTCCGAGTCGTCGTGGTCGGCCTGCACGCTCCACGCGATGGTGCCGTCGGCCTCCTCGTGCTCGGCGCTCGATGTGCGACGCGACGACTCAACGACACGCTGCGACGGGTCGTTCGTCGAGTCGACCAAGTAGCTGGCCGACGAGTACCGAGCGCTGGAGCTCGTGGAGGTGCTCGAGGTTCGCTGCGGCCGCGACACCGACACCGAGCCGAAGCTGAGGTTGAGCGAGCTCTTGATGTCGACGCGGCGCCGCGGGTCGGCGCGTCGTTGGTGCACCGCTCGGGCATCGGACCGAGCACCATCATCGTCAGCAGAAGAGGTGCTTCTATCTCTAGCGTGTTCGGTGTCGATGGCTGGCGTGGGCCGAGCGTCGTGGGCATGGTCGTGGGCGTGATGGTGTCGCTGCGGCTGTCGATGGCGGTGGTCCTGTGTGGCAGCCATCACGGCTTCGGAGTCGATCGTATGTGCAACATCAAGCGGTTGCGATAACAAACCGCCAGTGAGTGACTATATGACTCGTTCGTGTGTGCTACGGCTGGTTGGTTGGTTGGGTGCGAGCTTGATGCGTGCGCGAGCGGGCGAGCATGAGACGACCTCGATCGCGACCTCGCGTCATCGTCGTTGTTCGTTGCTGTCGCGCTCGCGTGCACGTACCTCACTCCGCCCACCGCGCACTCCATCTATCGATCGACCGCTCACCAACCACGCCATCTCACGATTGACCTCCGATAGATAGATAGATAGACAGATGGGCCGACGAAAGAAGACGGTCGATGGGGCGGCGGCGACACCGACCGCGTCGGCTGGCTCCAAGGCCTCGGCCAAGACGCCCGCGCAACCAGCCACCGAGGCCGAGGCCAAGGCCATGGCTCGCGCACTACAACGACGTCTCCGTCGTCAAGCCAAGGCGGCTGAAGCTGCGGCGGCCGCCGCTGCCGGGCTCTCGACGCCGAGCTCGTCGACGCCGAATCTCGCCGGCGCCTCGACGCCCGCGAGCGCGAGCGCCAGCTCGAGCAACCTCGCCTCGAGCACCAACAACCTGCCGACGATGAGCGACGAGCCCAAGGCGCCCGAGTCGGTGCTGCCGTGCGTGCAGTCGAGCAGCTCGATCGTCATCCTGCACCCGGGCTCGATGCATGTGCGCATCGGCTTCGCCGACTCGACGCGGCCGCTCGAGCAGCGCCACGTGATCGCGCGTCTGCGCTCGCGCGTCTCCGACGCCGCGGCCGCCGCCCGCCGCTCTGTCGTCGACTCCTACACCGTCACCAAGAACACTCGCAAGCATTTGACCATCGCTACGCCCGCTGACGTCGCTGTCTCGGCGCGGCCCGTCGCCCCGCCGCCCGAGCTGCCATCGATCGACGGCCAGGTATCACTCACTCACTCACCCACTCACCCGCTCGCTCGCCGTCGACCTTCCGAACGAGCTGACTCACTGTCACCCAACACGATACCACCAACAACAACAGAATGGCAATGGTACGTCGGCCATGATGGTTGTGGCGCCACCGACGCCAGTATCAGCGCCAGCAGCCGTGGTGCTGGAGGACGACGACGAGCCCGAGCCCGAGCCGGCGCGCAATGCCGAGAGCTCGCTGGCGGCCTCGCAGCTGCCGTCGAACCTCGACACCGTCACGTCCGCGATCCACGCCGAGCTATGCAGACAATTCGACCCGACCATTCGACGTCGCGCCACTGGCGCTCCCCCTGTGGTATGAACCGCTCGGTTCCAAGAGCCTGAGGCCTGCTGGCTGACGCCGAGTTCGTGCGCTCGCTCTCGCAGGCAACTGGCCTCAAGGCCACGATACCCGAGGAGCAGGACGACGGCTACTCCTACGGCCCCAAGTTCCAATGGACCGCTCGCACCGTCAAGCCGTCGTTCATCGTTGGAGAGGAGGTTCGTGCTGTGCCGACGACTGCGCTGCCTGCATGCCACGCCGACGAGAGGGCTCACGATGTCGCTCGTGGGGCAACCAGGCGCTGGGCGTCGATCCCGAGCTGTACGACATCTGTTGGCCGATCAAGAACGGAATGCTCGATGGCACGCGTCCGATCCGCATTGTCTACAGCGACTTGTACGATATCTGGTGGTCGTTGATCAAGAACCAGCTCAAGCTCTCCAAGGCCGACGTTACGGTACGCCGCTTCGTATCTGCGGCACGTCTCTCACGCCACGCCACCCCGCTCATCGCAATGTGACTCTAGAAACATGGCGTGGTTCTGGTGATCTCTGACATCTATCGGTGCGGCGTACCGCCGCGTCGTCTGCTTGGTTCGAAGCATCTGTCACTCACTTTGGAATTCTGGGGCTGTGCAGCACTCACGAGGTTCAGGAGATGGTGCGCCTGCTGCTCAATGACATTGGCTTCGGGGCGATCTTCCTTGTGCAGGAGTCGGTAGCTTCGGCGATGGGTTCCGGCTTGACGTCGGCTTGTGTGGTCGATATCGGCCACGACAAAACCTCGATCTCATGCGTCGAGGAAGGAGTGTGCTTGCGCAATACTCGGTACGTGTACCACCACCACCTGGCAGACTGCTCGTTGTGCCGTCGGCTCACACCATCGACATCGTGTACTGCAGGCTGCACCTCAACTACGGCGGCGGAGATATTGAACGCGCCTTACAGTATCTGCTCGCTCAGGGTCGCTGGAAGCACTGGCCGAGCACCAGCTCCTCGGCGCCCAAGTGGCAACCGCCGTTCAAGTTCGAAATGACCGACATTCAGCACCGCACGATTGTGAGGGAGTTCAAAGAGAAGCTCTGCCACCTCGACACGGTGCGTCGTGACGACAAGTTCCCTTGTCCGCTCAGAGAGCTGCCGCTTCGTACTGACACGTCGCTGCAGTCAGATGAATGGGAGCAAACGTTCGAGTTCGCTCTCCGCACCAAGGGCCAGCCGACTGCTGTGTATCAAATGGATGCACCACGCGAACTACTCTTCGTTCCACCATTGGTATGGCGACTTCTGCGTCCGACTCAGAGAGAGAGAGAGAGAGAGAGAGAGAGACAAGCGTGCGCATACTCACAAGTGCAATGCGGCCACAGTGTTTATACTATCCCGAGCTTTTTGCATTTTTCGAGGGAGAGTACGTGAACGAGAGGGAGAGAGCTCTCGCGGCGAGCACGTTGTATCAGTCATTCTTATTGGATGCATCGTGTACAGGGATCGCAAGCCACTGATTCTAGAGCTCAAATCAAACCATAAGGACAAAAAGGCGACAGGTATGCCCTACTGCGATGGCTTCACTCATTGTTGGCGCCAGCAGTGCGCTCATTCTCGAGCGCTTGGTGCACACGTATGCAGAGATGAAGCCACTGTACTTTGTAGAGCGCAACGGCATGATTCCACTCGACGAGGCCATCATTCACAGCGTACGGCGCTCGAGCAACAAACTCGAGTTGATTCGCAAGCTATTCAGCACCATCATTGTCGTCGGAGGCACGGCACGACTGCGCGGCTTCTCCGAGTTCCTGAAGCATACGTACGACGCAGCTCTGAAACAACGCGCCAACACACGGGCCTCAGACTGATGCATGACGTTGACTGAAACTACAGCATCAACACCAAGAATGCCGAGTATCTCGAAGGCATCACGGCCGAAGTACTGCCGCCACCACGCGACATTGATCCAGCATACTTGAGTTGGCGAGGTGCCGGTGTCATCGCCTTCCTCGAGTGCTGTAAAGAATGGTGGATTGGGCAAGAAGAGGTACGCACAAGGTCGATCGACCGTATTGTCGTCCGCCAAAGCTGACGAATAGCACGACCGATATCGATCGACAGTGGAACCAACACGGCGAGCCACTGCTGCAGCAACGCGTTCCTTTCAAGTGGTGAGGAGCCCAAGGCAAGCAAGAGGCTGCCGCTCAGCTCGTATCAATACAATACCCAATACCCGTACTCGATGCCTCGCTGACGCGTCTCGTTGGACGGTCCGGAGCGAGAATCTTCGCGAACTCGATCATCGTTCGTTCGCTCGTTCCGCGATCTCGCGCAGCAGTCTCTCTTGCCTCGCTCGCCCTCACATCCTCACGCCCTCAACAAGAACATCTTACAACGTGACGATCGTTGCCTCACGGTCGTTTCATATCTCTGCAGTCGTCGCGTTGAGGGCGGCGGTACCCAGCGTCGCCAACGTTGGAGACGCACCCCAACCTCGGTGGTGGTGCTTGCAATGGCGTCGCTGTGGTCGCGGCTGCCATGGCTCTCGTTCGCTGCCGTGTGCGGCGTCGGATGTTATTATCTCTAGTACGTCTCACACGAGAGAACGCGCTCGCGCAAGCCGTCGACGTGCAATGTTGATGCGCGCGGCAGCTCGATGCAGTTGGCCAACGCGCCGGTGCTCGCCGTGCTGCTCGTGATCGCGGGCCTCGCCGTGTGGTGGGAGATGGCGCCCTCGAGCGCGAGCTCGGCCGCCTCACTGCCCGGCGCAAAGAGCCCGACATCGGGCGCCTCGGGCGCTTCAACCAGTGCGTCGGCGGCCTCGTCGGGCGGCGCAGGGGCGATGCTCGACGTGTCGCACGAGGAGGGCGACACTCCGATGCGGTCGGCCGACAGCGGCTTCCAACTGCGGCTCGTCAGGAACCCGGCGTCGAGCGCGCTGTACGTCGGCGACTCGTTCGTGCTCGAGTACGCGATCCCCGACAAGAGCAAGGCCGCCATGGAGAACATTGCGTTCGAGCAGCACTGGGTGGCGCTGTACCGCCGCGGCGGGCCGCGCTCGGGCGCCACCAATCGCCGATGGCACTACCTGCCGCTGCACTTCCAGTACGTGCGCCAGCCGGCCGGCAAGCTCGTGTTCAAGGAGCAGCAGGCGCCCGAGGAGCCCGGCGAGTACCGCTTCTACCTCTACCGCGGCCGCTCGATCGACGTGCTGGCCAACGGGCCGTTCGAGCTGCTGGCCGTGAGCGAGACCTTCCACGTGTCGCCGCCTCGCATCGACATCTTGGTCGACGACACGACGCTCATGCACAACTCGCCGGTCACCGTGCGCGTCACGACGGGCGCCAACCGCACCGGCAGCCAGTGGCTGGGCCTCTACCGCGCCGGAGCGCCCGACGGCGGCACCGAGCGAGTTGTCTATCTGCCGGGCTCGGCGCCGTCGCTGTCGCTCACGCTGTCGTCGCTCTCGTCCTCGGGCAAGTCGTCGCTCTCGCTCTCGTCCTCGAGTCGCTCGGCGCTCACCTCTTCGTCCGAGTCACCATCGCCAGCGACCAGCGAGAGCGCCACTGCCGCCACTTCCACCACCACGGCCGACGGCCTGCCGCCGACCTCGACCTCGATCGAACTGACGTTTAGCAACGAGCTGGCCCCGACTCATCCGGGCTCGTACGAGGTTCGCTACCACACGAGCGAGCCGTATCTCCAGGTGCTGGCAGTCAGCCGTCAGTTCCGTGTCAACCCACCGGTGCTGCTCGTGTCGTCGCGCTGTGGCAACGGTGCCGAAGACTCGAATCCCATTCCGATCGGCGAGCCGATCGACGTGCACGTGACGACGAGCGTCGATCGTGCGCCCAAGGAGTGGATCGCTCTGTGTCCATGCGGCGCTCCGAGTGGCAACACGCACGGGCGTTGGTCGTACCTCACGTCGCACGACGAACACGTGCTGTTCGCCAACGAGCGAGCGCCTCACAAGGACGGTGCCTGGGAGGTGCGCTACCACCTGCCCGACTCGTACGAGGTCATTGCCACCAGCAAGCCATTCTTCATCGGCTCGCGAGCTCCTCCTCACTAGTCGCGTCCACACTCCTGCTCCTGCTCTCACTCTTGTGCGAGATCGAGGTGCACGCTTGCACGCGGTATCGTGTGCTTGATTTGTAGATTTGCGTTCCTATCATCATCCATCCATCCATCATCCAATTGTCCGTATCTAACCTTGTGCTTTCTATCTATCGCTCGCTCATTCGATGTATCGATGATATGTCGATTGCGTGTTGTTGTTGTCGTTCTTGCTTCTTCGATTCCATTCCCAATACGGGACTTGCATTTGCATTCTTCATTCGCTCGCTCGCTCGCTCGCTCGCCGGTCATTGGTCGATCTATTGCCGTTTGTCGGCTTTCGCCTCTACTGATCGGGACGAGGGCGGCAGCGGAGATGATGGCACCGACACGAGGAACAGCAACGCGGCCACGAGCAATGCCAGCACATCAAGCACCAGCACGAACGCTGCGTCAAACACATACTTGGGCGCAAACACTCGCCACATCATCAAGTGCCGCCGCTCGATCAACACAAAGATTGCCGTCAGTGTGATGGTGACGGCAAAGAATGCAACGTAGGCGAGGATGGCGCTGCTCAGGTGGCGATGCGCTTCGTTGTCACGGGCCGCCGAAAACGGCACGACCGTGGCTGGGAGAGCGACGGCAAGCATGACGGCTGATGCGAACGTGTTGAGGGTCAATAGCGTGCTGCCTGCGAGGTAGTTGAACTGCTCGAAGCCAATGAAAGCCGCCTCGAACTGCAGGTCGCTAAAGCTCCAATCGTGGCCGGTGGCAAAGAAGAACTGCAGCGTCATGAGCGACCAGCAGACGGCCGTGCTCAGTGACCACGACCGACGAGAGGCACCAGCAGTGGTCGGACTGGCGTTCAGGGCGTAACCGACGCTGGCAGTCTCGAGATCCATCAGCAGCATTGCCATCGAGCCGTTGGGGCCGAGTACAAGAGTGACCGATGGCCAGAGTGCGCGATAGAGGCGTTCAAAGAGTTGCACGGTCGCTGCCGATCCAGGAGCGCCGCCATTCGAGCTTCTCATGGCAAGCAGCACCGAGGTGGCGATGGCAAGCAAGGTCGCCACGTAGACAGCGCGTGGCAGCAACATTCGAGCGGCAGTGATGAGTTCGGCGTGAGGAAGCGCCGCATCATCGCCGAGGCGTTGGAGCGCCCAGTAGGTCGCTACGAAAGCGACGCTCACGAGCTCCACAACGCGCAGCAGCGATGATCGGTGCTCGCATTGAGAGCGACCGTGAAGCAGCCGCCGACCGTGGTTCGTGAGCACCGCCAAGAGGAGCGGGACGAAGGTACGTGCCAGCTCTCCAACCAACAGGAGGCCTCCATCGACTTGATACTGCTCGTGCCGACCTTTCACAGCGTAGCTCGATGCCTTGATGCACACTGCAGCGAGTGCCAATCGCCACAGAACGCCGGCTTGCGGCGGAGCTTCACCAACGATGTAGCACCGGCAGATGATCGTAACCTGTGCATCGATGTACCTCAAGGCGTGTCAGTGTCAAGAACTGCAGACAGGCCAACCGTTTGACATACCGCGACCGTGCTCTGTAGCAAGAACCGAACGACCGAAGCTTCTTGCTCAATGAAACTGTTGGAGAAGAGGCCGATGCCGTGTAACACGACGCTCACGAACGCGAACACGAGTTGCAACTCGGATGCCACCGTTGCCACTGGGTGTCGGATGGCGGTGGTAGCGGCCGACACGAGTGAGCGAACAAACGCACGACCTTCGGAGACGACCAGCTCGGTGCAGTACAGGAGACTCACGAGTGACAACAACCATGGGAGCCGAGCCGACCGCGGGTCGATGGCGGTGCCGGATGTCGCGGCGGCCACCGAAGCCCCGATTGCAACAACGAGAAGCGCAGCCCACTTGGAGGGAACAAAGTAGGTGTGGTCCGATCGAGCGAGCAGCAAGTGCAGGAGGAGCACGAGCAACGATTCGAGCAGCAGAGCGATGCCGAGCTTCATCTGGTCGAGGTCGAACGTAGCCCATTGGATGCGACAAACCTCGAGCGCAGCGGTGAGGAATGCACGAGCCTCGTGAATGGCATGCCACGTGTGCTCGAATGCCTCTCGAGGATTGGAGCCGCTGGCTGATTGGTTGGCAACGTGATGGCGCGTGAGAGAGTCGCGTTCGATCGCTGCACGGGCGCGCTCATAGAGGTACTCGAGAGACGCGAGGTCCTCGGACGAGAATTGCTTCGAGTGCTTGGTGTAGGCCGTGATGTACTGCCACACTTGCCGGACATTGAGCCACAGAGCCTCGAGACCCGCGCTGGCGCGACGGTTCAATTCGGCCAGCAGCGCTTCGGTGGCTGGTGATGCAACACCGGCCGACTTTGACTTGGCTCGAGTGAGCGTGTCGGCTGCACTGACCGAGGCGTCGAGGCCCATGATGAGCTCGGGAATCACCTGCCCGAGGTTGGCGAACGGTATCGGCACGCCGAGCAGCAGCGAGAACGTGGCCGTGAGGTCGATCTGCGAGATGGTCCGAACGCTGGCCGGGTCGGGCGTGTAGGTGCCGAACGGGTTGATGGTTCGATTGCTGTAGAACAGCAAGCCCGTGATGCTCTCGTCGTCGCTCGAGCCGCCGTGGTTGCCGTCCTCGGTCATGCCATGGTCGCCCGTGATGACGAGTAACGTGTCGTCGTCGATCAATGGCACCACTTGCTCGAGAACGCGATTGAGCTGCAGGAGCTTGGCAGCCATCTCGGGATGGTTCGGGCCGTATCGATGGCCGACGTGATCGACTCCAAGAAAGTGTGCGATCAACATGTGCCAACACGTCGGATCGTAGCGTGACTCGGCATTCGCATTCGTCGTCGTGGTGTTGGTGGCAGCACTACGGCGCTGGCATCGCAAGAGTTCAGGAACCAGGTGCTCGATGACACCGTTGTCGACCGTGTGGAGGTCCTTGGCATTGAAGGACGGGTACTCGTAGTGGCGCTCGAACGAGGTCGGGAACATTTGCAGCCACGTGTCGTCGCCCAGCAGCACTGCAGCAGAAGCACCCCATATGATGAGCGGCAGGCGACGAATGAACGTGCCATCGCGTGAGACGTACCCGCGTGGCGACCGGTCGAGACCAGCTGGTGGATCAAGTTGTCCTCGGTGAGGTGGTTGCTCTGGAAGCTCAGATCGCCGACGTCGACGAAGGTCGGAAGGCCGCCAGTCATGAGAGCCTATCGATCGATTGAGAGCGCGCACCGACATGAGAGCGTGCGCATCGAATCGAGCGCGCACCGGGTGGCAAGGTACCTTGATGCGCTGCATGGTGACCGTGGGCGAGTCGGCGATGCTGCGGAAGAACAGCGTCTTGCTGGTGCGTTGCGACTGCAGCTGGTGCAGGATCGGCAGGCCATTGTGATAGAAGCGCGACGCGGAGGCGGTGGTACTGCCAGCACTGCTCGCGGCCGAGGCGTCGATCGGTACTCGCGATGGATCGTAGTGTGCAAAGTCGAAGCGCAGAGCATCGATGACGATGAAGACCAGGCGTTCGAAGCGCTTGGGCATCCAGCAGCCGTGTGTCGTCGGCACCGCAGCCGCGGCGTGCGGCACGCCAGGAGCAGGTGGCGTCGAGCAGTGCGAAGTGAACGGCAGCTCGAAGCGTGCCAGCAAGAAGCCGCTGGTGTAGTAGTACAAGGCAGCGCCGTGCAGCAGCAGCACCAACAGCACCACGCGAGCCACCATCACCGCCAGACGCACAGAGACCTATCGTGATGATTGTGACATGAGTGAGTTCGATGACGTGGCGGCCTCGATAGACGATGATGCTCACGGCACACACAGATGGATGGATGGATGGATCGAATACAAGGTGGACGAGGGTAAGAACAGCAGATCGGCGATCCCACAAGTGCGATGGCGCGCGAGCAGGAACAAAGTCGGCGCACGGCCTCCCGCTCGCCTCACCAATGATACCTTCTGGGTAACAACACACGTGATGAACAGTGGACACGAGAGGCGCCACGCTGCGTCTCGCTGAGATAACGGGGCCATCTTACCTTGTTACATCGGTCTCTGCACTGCTCTGATTCTCCTCTATCCTCTTCCTCCTCTCGATCGTCCTACCAATCCAGATATCTCGCAAGCGAACTATCCAACTCTTCTTCCAGCGGGCGTGAGGGGTATTTATCGGTTCGAGCGCTATCTCCGATCGACGCGCCTATCTCCGAGAGAGACCTCGTTGCTGCTATAAAAATACTGCCGCCACTGCCGCACCATTCATCGCTCACGCGCCCTCCTCACTCTCACACTTCACGCCTGGCTGACTTGCTGCCTGTCACTTGTCGCTTGGCCTCTCACCCTCCTCCTCCCTCTCCCCATCTCACCCTCACGCCGCGTCTCGGATGGGCCAGACGTTCACTCGCGTCGATCTGTGTACCGGCGCCTACCTGCATCTCCGCATGCTGTACAGCGTGTGCGAGCTGCATCCCGAGTACCTCGATGCCGCCACGATCGCGCCGCTCGTGGCCGAGGCGATGCCCGAGTACGTCAAGCTCATCACGTCGGTCGCCACGCACTCGCTGGCCGAGCTCCTCTACAGTACTCCGCCGCTGCTTCTACAGTGGATGTGGCATTGCGTACGTGGTGCGCGCCTTCGTATCGCGACCGAGCGCGCTCCCTGACCAGCCAACCAACCAATGTCGATGCGATGTCGTGATGTGTGTAGCATATGCTGAACCCAGATGCGTATGCGCATGACTGCGTGGCGGCCTTCGGTGCCGTGGTGCCTCGCATCCGGCCGTTCTTGACGCGTGAGCCAGCGCTCGTGCCCGTGGCCGACTTTGTGCCGTCGATCGACCTGGTGTCGGCGTGTGCACGACAGGCATCGTTCACGCGCAAGTCGCTCATGTTCCGATGCGTGACGCGCTCGACGCTGCGTCTCCTGCGCACGCGCTACATTCGCTTCGTGCGCATTATCGCCAAGCACCGAAGCACCAGCCCGCCCAACATGCTGTTCGTTCCGACGATCGGCATCGACCTCATGTGGCACACGCACATGGCGCTCTTCCCGTGCGAGTACCAGCTCGAGACCAAGGCCGTGCTCGGCCGGCCGCTGCATCACAACGACGACCTCGAGGAGCGCCAGCTCGAGGAGTCGTTCGCGTACACGACCGCCGTGTGGATGGCCGAGTTCCGCGAGCCGTACTTTTCGTCCGAGACCATCAATATCCACCGCCACAAGGCGAGCCGCTCGAGCTTGGTCGCAAACACCAAGTCCACCACCAACAACGCCAACAACGAACCGAGCACCGGCGGCGCCGATGCGATGCAGCCGGCGCTGATCGCTGCCATCGTCATCGGATCGACGTACTGCGGAGGGTACGCGACCCAATGCGCCTCGTGTGCTGCCGTCGGAATGTCCATGTGCGGATCATCGTGCGGTGCCAGTGGCTGCGGTGCAGGTAGCAGCTGTAGCAGTGGTGGCGGTGGTGGATGTGGCGGTGGCTGTGGTGGTGGCTAGATATGCTGCTGCTGTGCTGCTGCCCTATCTGCTGCTGCTGCTGCTGTTGCTGCCCTCTCTGCTGCTGCTGCTGCCCATTCCATTCCTGTTGGATATGATATCCAAGCCTGTTGCATTTATAACCAATAGCTGTGCCATACAACAATACCAACCTGTTCATCAATGACCACCTGATGCTCCAGAAGTCCCTCCTCCTCTCTCGCTCGCTCGCTCGCTCCCGCGATGACAGCCACAAGAACAGCGGCGCTCTTCGGAACTTTCTCGCTTCCTCCTTCACTCGATCGACTATCTCACTCTCTCGTTGCCTCTCGTTGCACGCACCACCAGCACGCACCAACGCCAGCAGAAGGGCCCACTTGCCGCTCGGTCGACTGCGATATCAGCGCTTCACTATGACGGTCGAGCAAGTGTACTCGAGCCATGAGTACATTCCTGATGGAGGCAAGGCAGCCACCTCGACGCTTGGTGATCTGGACATTCGACCCGTGAGCCTGCGCTGGCTACAGCTCGTGATCTTTGCGCTGTCGTCCATGACGAACAACATCATCTGGATCACGGCATCACCCATCTCGCACGAGGTCGTCAATATCTACAAACTCCCCGGCATCGGCTGGGTGAATTGTACGTCTCTGGCAAGGGAGAGGGAGGTGCTCTCGATGGCTGGCTGTAGCGACACACTTCTTACTGCGATTGATCCATGACCACGACCACGACCATGACCACCGTGAGACAGACCTCAGCGCAGTGTATTTTATCTCCTATGTACCATTCATGTTTGTGGCAAGCTGGGTGCTCGATCGCAAAGGACTCCGATGGGGCATCACGGTCGGTGTCTCGATCCTTACGTTTGGATGTTTGGTTCGACGTACGTCGTGACGGCGCTCATATGCTCGCTCAATTCAATGCGCGACCGATGGATGTTGAGGCATACGTTGCGCTGTGTTGCGTTGCATCGGTGAGTCTAGTTGGCGGGATCTCGAGTGATGGCTTCTGGGCCATTGCGTTGGGACAGACCATCTGCTCGACCGCGCAGCCCTTCATTCAGAATGCACCGGTACCTCCCGATAGATGCGCCACTACGACCGCATCATGGCACGGCACAATCTCATTGGTGGTGGTGGATGCGACAATGCATGCACACGTACATGCATGAACACAGGCCAAGCTCAGTGCCAATTGGTTTCCCGATCATCAACGAGCAATGGCCACGACGGTCGGCACGGTGGCGGGTCCAGTCGGCGCGGCATTCGGCCTCGTGCTTCCGGCCGTGCTGCTGAACCTCACCAACACGATGACGGCCGTGCTGGTGGTCGATGCTGCGATGGCAGCCACTCTGCTCGCGGCCGTGCTCTTGTGGTTCCGGTCGCGGCCGCCAGTTCCTCCGTCGTTCAGCGCTCACGAGCAGGAGCGCGCCGAGATCGCCGGCGAGGCGCGTGGCTTCGCGGTCGGCGAGTTTGCGCGCTCGATCACGACGCTGTTCGCCAACAAGGACTACGTGCTGCTCTTCAGCGCCTACAGCATGAACCTCGCAGCCTTCCAGGCGCTCGCGACCCTCATCAACCAGATCACGTCGCCCTTCGACTACACGAGCGTCGAGGCGAGCATCATGGGCGCCATCGTCGTGCTGTCGGGCGTCGTGGGCGCGGCGGTCTTTAGTCGCGTGATTGATCGATTCCGCGTCTACAAGCTGGCGCTCTTCACCTCGTACGCTGCAACCGCCTACTTTAATACGCTCTGGGTGCTGTTCCTCTATCCTGGCTAGTGCGTATCTCGGCCGCCATCCACCCATGCCTCGAGCGTTGAGAGTTGCAACTCACTCTCTGCCACTTTGTTGGTGTGGCAGTATGGTGGCATTGTGCATCATCTCTGGATTCTTTGGCTTCTTCATTCTGCCGTGCTTGCCTGTCGGTGTGGCGCTCGCTGTCGAGGTGACCTACCCTGTGCCCGAAGCAACTCCCGTCGGCTTCATGGTCATGGGAGGACAGGTGCGATTGCAATTCACAAATGATCAACCGAACGCTCAGATCATTGATGGTTTCATTGATCGATTGGTTGATTGATGTGCGTAGATCTTTAGCGTGCTGTTCATCGTCATCATGAGCCAACTGATCGAGCACAACTTGATCCACACGGCGGTGATGGTGGTCGGTGCCCAAGCCTTCACGAGCTACGTGATTACGTGCTTCTTGAAGCAGCGCCTCGTACGATCGGAGCTGGATGCACGCCGACAATAATAAACGCGTCGCATTCATGATGATCATGATGATGATCAGGAGGAAGAGGCAGTGCTCTCTCGGCTCCTCGGCTGCACTCGCACAAAGGCTTTGCTCACTCGAACCCTTGCCAGTCGCTATCGACGTCACTCTCAGCATCAGGATCGATGCCAACGCACTTGACGGCGGGCTTGAGCATCGGAGTACCGGCACCACGAGCCAGCACCTTGGCGCGCACGACGAACGGTAACTCGGCGTGTGGCGAGCTAACGATCACCGTAAAGCCCTCCTCGTAGATGCCCGGGCGAGTAGTATGCAAGACCAGTTGAACGACGGTCGCGCATTCGTGATCGTGGCTCGTGGGTAGCTCGTCGGGTGGTACGAGGCGCACAACGAGCTGGTCGTCGATCGGCGGGCGAATCGAGATGGCGCCAGCGTGCGTCGTGGCGCCACCGACCACCGGCACCGAATGCAGCACCGAGTAGGTCCGATGCAGCTGCAAGAAGCCGAGATTGATCGTGTACTGATCACACGAGTCCTCCGCTGGCGTATCATCATTCCACGAGACTCCTCCACGTCGTGTTGCCATCTTCACCACGCGTTGCGCCATGAGAGAATGGGAGAACTGCGAGAGAGAAGTGCGCAAACAGCAGCGAGCGAGAAACGAACAGAGTATCGTGCCCCGGGTGATGGAATACTCCAACGAGGGTTCGGGCGTGACTCTATAGTGCCCCACGCGCTCGACAAAAAGCCGCTGCTGCTCTACTGCGGCGCAGTCCTTCCCTCTCTCTTCGTTCCTCAGCGATCGATCTCTCTTCGTCCTCTTCGTCTCTTCCTCTCGTTGTTGCTCCCTCTCCGTCTCTCATGGCCGCCAAACTCGTGCTCGCTGTCGCGGCGGTGCTGCTGTGCCTGCAGCTTGCTGCTGCCCAAAAGATGATCGAGACCCCGCAGCCGTTGTTCGCTTGGTCTTCGTATGCTGCCGCTGCTCCTCTTCCAACCCAACCACAGCCTCTCACCTCCAACCTCTCTCTCGCGTGCGTCTCGCATCACAGGGCTCCTGGCTCGGTCTCTACCGAACAACGCACAATCTCTCTCGCCAAGCTGACGCTCGAGGTACGTGAGCTCGTACGCCGCTGTTTGTGCGCCACTCCCTGGCCTCACTCGACCGCCACTCCGCCACAGGGAATCGTCCTCCGCCTCGTGGGCCGCGCCGAGCTCGACCTCGGCGTCGTGTACCTCATTCCGCAGGTTCGAACTCGCGCCCGAGTTGTGGTAGAGGTCTTGTTGGGGGCCTCCGGCGACTCATGTACACCTTGTGCCACCTCGATGCAGCTTCGAACCGACCGTATGCGCGATGGAGCCCTGCCGGCCGTCAAGGCTGCGGTGCGCGGAGCGCAGTCGTCGCTCATCCTGCCGTACACCACTGGCTCGGGCATCACTGCGCTGCTCAACCTCGACGCCACTCGCTTCCTTCTCTTTGGCGAGCCCAGTACGTGCTTGGGCTCGGCTTGCTCCTGCAGTCCCTGTGCAATCGCTCACCGCCACCATGCTTGATCGCGTGCAGTCGAGGGTCTGGAGGCTTCGCCGCTTGCGAGCTTGGATGATGTCAAGGTACACACACGTGGCGACGATCATGATTTCGATCGCCCGATGAGCCTTGCTGCCACCTTGAGTCGAGCGCTCATGCACTTGCGTGCCCAACAGAACGCCATCAGCCAGCTCGGCCGCAACCAACAGCGCGAGGTCATTGTCATTGAGCTGCCGCTCGATCTCGATCAGGCCGGTATGCATATCGAGCGTGCCCCCTATCGCCAACGTATCACACTAACACTGCGCGCTCCTCGTCGTTTTCCTCGATAGATGCGATCATTGCCGACGTGGAGGCCGCTCTGCAGGCCGATGCCAACAGCTACGTGTCGTTCTTGACGGTCTCGGAGCCTGCCGAGCAGGTCGAGCTTGTACGTATCCAGCAGCCTATGCCGATTACTTCTACCACCGCTCACACGCTCAAATATTGACATTGATTGTCCACTCCAGAACTTCCCCGCCAACCCCACGCGTCGCACTCGCAGCGTCCAGCTGACGAGCGTCAACGAGGGCAATGCCAACGTCGCCGACACGCCGCCGGTCGTCTACACGAACCGCTGGCCGGCCGGTGTCATCACGGGTCTGCTCCTCGGCGCCATGACGTTGTTCTTCCTGATCATCGGCTTCCTCGCCACGATGGACGTGCAGTCGCCAGAGCGATTCGAGAGCAGCGAGAAGAAGCAGCGCTCGTCGTCGTAAGCGGGCTCCTCGGGCATCGCCGTTGAGCTGTGCTCGCGCGCTTCCTCCCAGCCAGCCAGCCAGGCAGGCAGCCATTCAATTCCCAAGCCGTAGTAGCAGTAGTATTAGTATGAGAATCGTGGTCGTATGTGGATAAACAACATAAGCGTACAAAGACACGTACGCGCACCCAACAAGCTCAAGTCTTGGCGCTTGGCTCGATAGATAAGAGCGAGAGGAAGAGATGAGCCAGGAGAGTGAGCGACTGAGAGAGCTCCCTCTCGCTATCCATTGTTGCCTCGTTCCTCGCGCTTGTGCGCTTCTCGTCTCCACCGCCCTCCTTCGTTGCTCACGAGGCGTGAGTTTGTCCAGCCACTCCACATCACGTGAGCGATTCTCTCTGGTTGGTGAGAGTCGCGTAGGCTGAGACTCGAGGCGCGTACTGTCCGACAGCGATTCGCGCCAGTAGAACCGCCACCGCCACCGCGAAAAGCGCTTGAGGCGCTTCGACTTCGACTGGAGCGCGCTTGATGGCCGACGAGGTTCGTTGGTTGGCGAGGGCGGGACTCTGTATCGGGCGGTGTTTGGGGCTTGGTGTGGGTGGTAGAGTGGCATTTATTTGTGCGTTCAAGAGGCTGACGCGCCGAACGCGCTTGCTGCACATCGTCGTGTTCATGCGTTCTACAGAAGAAGTCCAAGAGAAGTGGACGCGACAAGTCTCGCTCGACCTTCTCGTTCGGGAATGGAGGGAGCAACGGTAGCAGCGGCGGCGGCAGCAGTAGTACCGGGAGCGGCGGCGGCGGCAGCAGCAGCAGATTCCGAGGCGCATCGCTGGTTCCGATACCCAACAAGCACAAGCACTCGGGTACGCGAACCACTATCCCTCCCTCCCAACTCGACTCGACTCGAAGCAATGACCCTGCCTCCCCTTGCTGACCTCTTTCGTGTGACTGTGGTGCGCAGTAACCACGGTGGTAGTTCGCGAGGTGACTCACCTGCCGACGGGCATGATGGCGTTCGGTGTCGTCGAGGTGCCGCCCAAGCACGACACGGTGCGCCTCGAGCTGCCAGCCGGCATGCTCTCGCGCGCCACCGCCTTCGCCGTTCATGCGTACGCGACTGCAACCGACAATCGCCAGGCGCGCGTGTACTCGATCGTCGACCAAGAGCACGACCGCGTCGACTTGGTGCTCGAGGACGCCGCGCCCACATGCTACTACTCGCTGCTGTCCAACAACACACCCGCAGCGGCCACCACCTCTCCGCGCTAGGAGACGGCGCGCCAACCTTACGTGTTGTACCTGTGTATAAACAACCCAAAGTCACCTTGGCTCGAGCTCGGTACCAGGGGGCTCCTCCAATCGTGCTCCACATTGTTCAGAGTGAGATCGAGAGAGAGAGAGAGAGATTGAGAGAGATTGAGAGATATCAGGCGTCTGGGAGATATGGCGAGAGAGTACTGCGGTTCCGGACGGCAGGATTGTTGGTCAGGCGGTGTATTTGCTCTCCGCTGCTCCAGGTGGCTTCGCAGAATCTTCCGGATCGATCTCTCGCTCGCTCTCGCGCCCTCGCAGACACCATCGGTTGTTGCTTCTCTTCCCTTGCTCGTGTCCGTGTCTTCTTCTGCTTCTTCTTGCTGTCTGCTTCGGTGTTGGGGAAGCAGAAAGATACGCGCCATGGGTTCGGATAGTCACCACGAAGTTACGGGTGAGAATGACTTCTCGGACGTCGAGATGCGACGTGTCGCTCGCGCCGTCGATCCGCACGATGCCACCGACGTCGCTGCTATCATGGCGGCCAAGAAGCTTGGCTCGGCTCCCTCGGCCCCGCACGACGACGACTACTTTGATGATGAGGACGAGCAGGAGCAGGACTCTGCCGATGAGAAGAGCTGGCTGAAAAGCAACCGCTTCTACGTGCCGCGAGTCACGCGATTTGACGATCGGCGTCGGTGCTGCTGCTGTCTCGGTTCGCTCGTGTCCGAGCGCACGGCGCTCGCCATCTTGGCGGCACTCCTGACGTTACTGGTGCTGGTGCTCGTGATACTGATGCTGGTCAGTGGCGGCATCGTGATGCCGTGGCTCCATGCGCACTCGGACGACGTGTTCGTGTACGGCTCGCTGGAGCCGCAGGTCGGCGGCACGTATCCGCCCGACGCGCAGGTGCTGTACAACAGCTGCGCCTGGCCCACGGTACCGTTCGACGGCAGCCTCGGCACGCCGCCTCCGCCGTACCTCGATCCCGACACGTGCGCCTCGGGCACCGGCGGCTCTTGCTGTCCGGTCGGCTACCTGCGCAATGTCACCAACACGCCCAAGGCCAAGGTCATCCAGTACTGCGCCTCGAGCGAGCAACGCTGCCCCAGCGACTTTGCCGTCGTCAACTGCGTCGCGATCATCGCCAACAAGTCGCGCACCGTGACCGACGTGCCGTACCGCGGCTTGCTGGTGCAGCTCAACGTCTCGAGCGCCGATTGGTCGTGGGCCCTGCTCTTCCTCCTGACGCCGCTCGCCGTGCTGCTGCTCCTGGCCGAGCTCTCCTTCTGCCTCTGGCAGGCACTGAGCTCCAGGAGCGTCGCCGTGGCCTTGCTTCCGGATCTCGTGCTCGCCGATCCGACCAGCCCCACGCCTGCTGAGAGAGAGATGGTCGCCGAGCTCCAACTTCTCTCTCGCTCCGACGCCGACCGCTTCAACCACGGCTGCCTCGGCGCCATGGCGATCGGCTGCTTGATGGCGGCCTTGCTCCTCACCGGCGGCCTCAGCGGCATCTTCGCCTCGTCGCCTGACATTGACGATGCCAACTCGATCGCCGAGTGCTTCGTCAATCCGACACCGCAGACCAAGGCGCTCCTCGACCCACTGACAACGTGGTACACGGTCTTGGTACTGAGCACGTCGTTCGCTTCGCTCATGTATGTCTTCACCTTGATGGCGCACTTGGCCTACGTGCTCCCGCAACTCTACAACCGCTTCTGGCGCTGGGACATGTGGTTCTACATTATGCTCTTGACATCGGTCATCCTGATGATCTCTCTCTTGTCTGCCCTCATCCAAACCTGGTAGCCGCGCCTGTCTCTCTCTCTCCTTGTCTATCATATCTGTCTCGTTGGTCTATCTATATATCTATATCGCTTGGCATTTGTACAGTGATGCACCAATACAATCAATTCAATCAATTCATTGGCAATTCAAGAAGCGTGGTCTAATGCGTCCATTCCATTCGCAACCCCGTCCTGCTCGCAACCTCCTCGCCATGCCACATCGAGGTACCCTCATCTCTCTCTCGCTCACTACACCCATTCCGAGGCGAGGCTGATGGCACTTTGGTGTAGGTCGCTCCACAAAACACCATGACGGCGCTCCGACCTTGACCGAGAGGCGTCGAGTTGGACCCGTCAGCTCGCGCCTGCTGTCGCACAAGCTAAACGCGCAGCTGGCTGAGCGACTCGTACGCTCGCTCGCGCGCGTCGCCCACGCACGGCCCGCCGTGAGGCGCTCACTCTCGTTGCATCCGTATAGGAGAGTAAAGCCGAGCATACGTTGTGGTTGGATCTCGCGCGCAAGGAGACCTCGGAAGGCACGTCGATCGAGCAGCTGCTGCAGCGCACCCCGCGCGAGGAGCTGCTGCACGGCTCGACCTCGCACATCTGGGTCGACCTCTGCAATCCGACCAACTACGATCTTATGCTGCTCGCAAACACCTTTGGTATCCATCCGACCACCATCGAGGACGCCATGGATCCCGAACAACAGGGCCGCGAGAAGCTCGAGGTGCGCCTTGCTGTCGATCTCAACCAACCAACCAACCAACCAACCACGAGCCATTGACGCTATCCATTGCATACCAGGTATTCGATTCGTATCTGTTCGTGGTGCTCAATGAGCCTGCCTTGGTGTCAGTGGTACGTCTCCATCGATGGTCTACTCGAGCGATAGACCTCGACATCGACATCGACATCGACATCACTCACCACGCTGCAGGCCAAGGCGCAACGCTCGACTGCCGCCCGTGAGAACTCAGTCAACATCCTCGTCTTTCCAAAGGTCTCACTCACTCACTCACGCTCTGTGACACACTCGACGGCTGAGTATCACATCCCACTCACTGATATGAATCCTCCATTCATCGATGATACGCAGTTGATCATCTCAGTGCACAAGACGCCAATGCGATGCTTGCCTGCGATCGTCTCCTCATCGTTGGTACGGATCCCTTGATGCTCTCACTCGCTCGCTCGCTCGCATTCTGGTCAATTGATTGTGATTAGCAATCGATTCACACGTCGCTCGATGGCAACAGTTCAATCCACAAGTGGAGCTGAGCGACAACGTCATGTGGGTGCTGTATCAATTCTTTGACAGCACGGTCGATATCTTGATGGAGTACGCCAACGCCCGCACCGATGGCGCTCGCCGCCTCTATCGCTGACCTAACCATGCACACGAACCTCAACAGTGATGTCAATCGAGTTGAGCAACGACTGCGTGAGGTCGACGATGTACGTGCCCGATGCACAGCTCACTGCTTGCTGTCGCTATCTCTCTCATTCGTTCTATGTGCACTGCTGTCGCTCCAACGATCCAGATGGTCATGGCCTCAGAGTTTGCCGATCGAGAGAGTATCTTTCCACTCTTTAGTACGGACGTTTGTGTCGCCCGTCCATTCGTTCCGTGTGCGGTTGGCACTGATTCGTTCGATCGCTGCGAACTGCACAGCCGCCACTCGCAGACAGGTGCTGTTGCTTCGATCGTCATTGTTGAACAAGCGCGAGGTGCTGGCAGCAGCGGCACTCCACTTTCCGCCCGAGTTTCGAGCATGGCTTCGCGATGTGGAAGATCACGTCATTACCTTGCTACACAAGCTTGAGGTACCGTTCGTGCCTGCACGCTTGTCGTATGTGCTCGACAAGTTCGCTCACCCTCAAGGATTCCACACCATGGCAGCACGCCAACGACAACTTGAACAACCTGCACACGATGCTCCTTGGAATGTTCTCGGTCGAGATGGCATACAACACGCACAATCTCAACTCGGTAAGCCCAAACCAACCCCGAACCCACGCTCGCGTGAATTGTCCCTGAACCTCATTTCGATCCTTCGCTGCTGCGATGCTGCGCTGCGCCACAGTTGATGAAGAAGTTCACGGCGATCGCTGGCATCGTGCTCCCGTTGTCGCTCCTGGCAAGCATGTTCGGCATGAACGTCATTGTGCCAGGCGAGGAGTGGCCCGAGAGGAAGATGTGGTTCTATCTGCTGTGCGGCTTCATGACGCTCATATCCATGGGAATGGCGATCGTCTTTCGGCATTTCGATTGGCTCTAGCGGCAGCCTCATCATGTCAGAGTCTCTCTCTCTCTCTTTGTGGCGCATGCGCGTATTTATCTATCCAGAGCTTCAACGGGTGTGTGATTGCAGGGCCGGTAAACAACCGTGATGTCATGTATTATTGTTGTTGCTTCTGCTGTTGCTTCTTTGTATATGTGGAGTTGTTGTTTTGGTACTGTACAGACGCCCAATAGTGAATGGCTCGAAATCAACAAAACGATATGGCATATAGCTCTACCCGACGAGCTCGAAAGAGAGGAAGAAGATGAGGATGATACGTGATAAGAAACAAAATGATGGCCTGAGCGTCATAGAGTCAGACGGAGGCGCGCATATGTGTACGAAGTGAATAGGCTGGTATCGCAATAGTGGCCGGGACGCGGTTCGATCGGACTTCGATCAAACAGTCAACTCGACCGGATCGACAATGTCCTCGGGAGTCTTCTCGGCCTTGGATTTGGCGTTGTGGTCCTCGGGAGGCGAGATCTCCAACAGCCACTGCGTCACGAGGCCCGGTTGCTGCTCGTGATGGTGGAACAAGATTGCAAAGCAGGTCATCAGCAACAGCCAGCTGACGGTGCGCGACGGCTTGATCGTCGTGCGATTCCTCACGGTTCGATAGAGATTATCCAAGGCGTAAGTACACACGTAGGATGCCAACTCCACTTGTCGGCTAGTATCGGTAACATGCAAGGTAAGCTACCACCAATCGCATGAACACACGAGAGAGAGAGAGAGAGAGAGAGAGAGAGCACGTACGAAGGCCGTTCGAATAGTACAGCAAGGCCAGCGAGCCACGTATGCGCCATGAGTGAGACGCGACTCACGCCAGGCACATAGCGATAGACGATACAGGAGGGGCACATGGCCAAGGTACAATAGCTCGCGAGGAAGCAGCACGAGCGCAAGAAGCTCGCGACCAGGTTGCTGATTCGCTTCTGTCGCGAGAACAGGAACATGACGAGCGACAACGGAACATAGAGCTGCACGTATGCATGAACGCATCGCGAGTGAATCAGAATAGGATGCTCGCGTGACATGAAGTTGCATCCCATCGTGATTGTTGCGTACCTGCAGTCCCAAGCGAAATCCTTTGAACCAGTAGCCAAAGGCATGTTTGATGCAGCCTTGACCAGGATGCAGATATCCACATGTTCTGACATTGATCGGATTCTGTTGCACATAATGCAGAAGCGCTGCAGTGCACGATCGGCGCGTCGTCAATAACTACTCTCACTCACTCACTCGGACTGGCAAGCCGCCACGAAGTCGAGCACGATCACGAGCGCGAGATTCGCAAGCAGGCCAAACCTTTTGGTTGCTGTCCATGCGTCGTGAGGAAGCGCAGGTAGGTCGGATCAAGGTCCTCGGGTGCTTTGATCCATGAACTGTGCGCAGGCAGGTGCATGATGAGTATGAGCCATGTGGAGCGAGCTCGAGCGACGCCGCCGCGTGTCACGGACCTCAGGATCAACGAGGACGAGATGGCGAGCACGCTTACGGGCATCCAGCTCGGAGCGGGACCGCGCAGCGGTACGATGCATCGCACGGCGCGCACCAGCAGCCAGAAGACGAAGACCGAGTTCGACATGGAGCCGTCGTCGACCAACGACAAGAGCGACGCCGCGGCGGCCGATGCGATGGCGCGTCGAAAGCGCGTCACGAGCAGCCGCGCCACGAGGAGCTGTTGCTGCTGCTCGAGCGTGTAGTGGCGCGGGTCGACGCCGCGGTACGCCAGCACGTACTGCACCAAGCGCTTGATGATGCGCGAGCGCGAGGTCGTGTCGAACGCCGACGAATGCAGGCCGCTCTCGCTCAGGCTGCCGAGGTCCATCGGCTCCGGCGGACTGAAGGCGACCGCGCGGTTGCGACGCTCGAGATACTCGAGATACCGATGCACGGCTTGGAAGGTGCCGACGAACGTGGCGATCGAGAGCGACTTGCGTAGGGTCGCCATCGCTATCCGCCGTCGCAGCAGCGTCATCGGCAGGAAGCACAACAAGAACCCTGCAACCCACACGCACACGCTCGCGCGCTTGCTCAGCATACGATCTGACTCGCTGGCAGGCTCGCATCCGAACGAACGAACCTTTGGCAGCTCCCGAGAGAGAGGCGAGCGCCACGTCGCGCAGCTCGGCAGCCACCGAGCCATCGCCAGCGGCACCATCGCTGCGACGTAGCGTCGACGGTCGCAGCGTCTCCATATCCCGAGATGCGCCGACCTCGTGTGTGTATCTCTCACTCGACCTCACTCACTCGCTCGCTACGATACAACTCGACTCTCCCCGCCACAATAACGTATGAGGCACCTCGTTGTCGATGTCGTTAGGTCGCCGTTATCGTGGTCGTTGTCGTTGTCGCTCTCTCGATCGAAGCCAGCCACGCCGAATCGACACCACTGAATCCTCGTGGTCCTTCTGCCACGTTGCGTACACAATACGATACCACGCCACTATACTCGCACGCACGCTCGATCGTCACTCGTTCTGCCAGCTATCTATCCACCGTGATCGATCGATCTCTCTCTTTCTATCTCGCTGAGTAGCAGACGCTTGTGTACGACGCCGCACGCGCGCCACACGACCAAAACCGAACAAGCAAAAGCGCCTCGTCCCTCCTACCGCCCTCATAAATCATTTCCCTACTCGAATACGAAACGCAAAAAGCGCGCTCACAAAAGCGCGGGAAAGCCAAGCTCCTCCTCCATTCCTCCCGCTCGCCCTTGTTGATTGGTGGCTCTCGCTCGCTCGCTCGCTCGCTCTCCGGCTTGGATTGTGCATTGTGCACGGGGGCACTGGAATTGACGCGGTGATAGAATCCGAGGCCCGTGTGACGAGATCGGTCAGGTATTGTCGGACGATGAGCCAACAACAAGAAGCTGCGCTGCCAGCAGAGGCGCCAGCGTCCAACAAGCGCCACGGTGCCGTGGCTCATAAGGAGCCCGCCGCTCCCAAGCGCCGTCCCAAGCCCAAACCCAAGCCCACAACTGCTGCCAGCGCATCTCCATCTCCACCATCTGCCACTGCCACCCCTGCCATGACATCATCATCATCATCGGCGACGCCGCCTGCCGCTCCACCACCGTCTGGCACCACCGAACCACCCGCTGCTGCTGCTGCTCCTCCTGCTGCTGCCACCTCCAAGGCGCCAAAGCAAGCAGCACGTCGTGTTCGTAAGGCCAATGACTCGACATTACCCGCCAGCCACGAGCCGAGCGCCACTGCCACCTCTGCGACCGCTGCATCGACGCAGCATCGACCTCGCGGCGACAAGCCTGCGGCCGATGGCACGAGTGCCGCCTCCACCGCTGCTCCTGGCACGTCGGCCCGTGCAGCGCCACATGGCGAGCGGGCACACATGAACGGCCACAGAGCGAGTTCGTCATCGAGCTCGTCAGCAGAGCAGCCGAGCTGGGAGGCCGTAGCGAAGGCCTTCATCATCGAGTCAGGCGGCTCGATCGAATGCTCGTTGCTGAGTGCCATCCTCGTGGCTCGCTTCGGCCGGCTGCCCGAGCCCACCGAGCCCGCAGAGTCGCTGCCACCGCATCTGCAGCAACTCGGCAAGCTCAAGAGGCTGCTACTGTCGCGACCCGAGACCTTTTCGCTCGATCGCAACATTGTGCACCTTGCGTCATCGGCGCCAAAGAGCGACTCAACGCGACCACACAGCAAGTCTGCACGACAAGCCAAGCCGGCCCGTACCGTTGCAGCGCCTGGTGCCACGGCATCACCAAGTCCGCCGTCATCGACGCCCACCAAGCCAACTGCGTCGCCGTCTGTTTCCACCAAGGACGAGCGCCCCAAGCCCAATCAGCCCAGCGACAAGAAGCCGCGTCCAGCGAGCAAGAAGCGTCAACTCGCCGCCTCAGGCGCTGCTGTGGGTGGTGTTGCGTCAGCCCCTCCTGCAAGCACTCATGAGCAGGCGCAAGTACAAGAACGTGCCACGCCAGCGCCAATGTCAGGTCCTTCGAGCAGGTCAGAAGCGCCCACGCCATCGAGCAAGCCACTCGCAACTGTCGAGCAATCCTCCAGCGCTCCAGCAACTACGCCAACTACAGCACCAACGCCAACTACAGCGCCAACTACAGCACCAGCACCAACACCAACAGCGCCACCAGCACCAACGCCAACTACAGCAACACCAACAGTGCCACCAGCACCAACACCAACACCAACAGCGCCACCAGCACCAACACCAACACCAACCAACGTGCCAAAGGCATCTAGCAAGCCAAAGGCACCGCGTGTGCGCAAGCAGAAGCCCCCGATTGACGTGGGTCCCGCACGCGCGGAGTTCCACCCGAGTGCCGAGCTTCGAGCGCGTGTCGTGGCACTGCAGCAAGAGCTCGCTGGCCAGCGATACTTGCACAATGACGCCGAGCTCTTTATGCGAAGCATCGAAGACGTGCACCGCGAGTCGGGCATTCCATGTGCGATCATCGAACACGACTACTACGTCATGCATGCCTTGTGGTGCTTGCAGCGATGTGGCTTGTCGCTGCGACTCAAGGGCGGCGCCAGTCTGGCACAGGGCTTCGGTGTGCTGCGTCGCGCCTCGGAGGACGTCGACGTCGCGATCGACGGCAGCGAGATCGAGTCGCTGCAACCGAGTCGACTCTCGTGGAAGGACGAGGCGGCAGCTGAGGCTCGGTGCCGATGGTTCGAACAACTCGAGTACCTGCTCGCTGGATGCATTCCCGGCTGCAGCGTTCACCTGGCGCAGAGCGGCGAGCTGCTGATCGACTATCTCTGGCGACAGGGAGCGTTCTTTGTCGACTACCAGCCTCGCTTCGAGTATCGCTCGTACGACTCGTTCAAAGGCTCGAGTGCGCAAAAGATGCAGGCCGTTCGAGCGGCGCAGAACACACGCCGCAGTGCAGATGCACCGCCGTTCGTGCACACGTACGGCCTCGAGCTCGAGAACTCGTTGTTCCCGTCGGTAGTGCTGGAGATCACGGGCGCGACGCTCATGCCACAGCCGCCATTCCAACAGCGCGTGCCGCTCTCGTCGCCGCTCCACGCGCACCTGGCGAAGCAGCATCAAGCAACACAAGAAGCAGTGGTGCCCGGTGCAGCTCATGCGTCGGCGTCGGCGTCGGCGTCAGCGTCGGCTTCGTTGCCAGTACTCAATCGCCCATCACCAGTGTACTGCATTCACCCGGCAGTGACCTTGATTCAAAAGATCAACGATGGCATCATCTATCGATTCCCACGCATGATTCGCCACCAAGCAGGACCCTTCACTGTCGGCAAGGGCGTGGTGGTACGTTGAGAGTGGAGCAGGTTGGTCCATGCACGCACCAACTCATCATCGTATGCACGCGCCTCGTGGTTGCATTGATCTAGGTGATGCCATTCGACCCGCGAATCGTTCGACACTACTACGACGCAGCGGCCATCATCCAAGCGTGGCCGCGCTTGGTTTCGCAGCTCGCTGCCGACAAGGCAGCAGCCAAAGCGCAGCGACGTGAGTCGGACGATCCTGACAACGTGAGCCAGCTCGAGAACGATCTGCAGCGCCTGTCGTACTTTCTCACGTATCCGATCGAGCTGCTGTACCACCTCGATGCACACGAGTGCTTGCGCCGAAAGAACAACAAGCCGGTCGAGAACCTGTCGCTCGATGCGTCGCTTCAGGACGCCGCTCCAGGATCGGCCGCCGCTCCAAAGTTCGAGCTGCTGCGCAAGTGCCAACTGAAGCGCAACGCGCTGTCCTACCAAGACGAGACCTTATCGTTGGCTGAATGCGCTGCTCTGATTCGTGGCTGGTTGACGCATCATGACATGTAACCCTAACCCCAACAACAGCACCAACGATACAATATCTATCTCCCAATAAGCAAGAAGAATGATAAAACGCTATCGAGATTGCGAGTATTACTGTTTGTATTATTACTTTTGACACAATGGAAGAGAGTACACTAAAGAACATGGGAGAAACAAGCACAGGCACGCACAGGAGAGAGAGAGAGAGACGACAATATGTACGAATACGTATACGCGTATGTATTCGCAGCATCAGCACAATAATTAAGAAACCAAACGAGAAGGCAGACAAACATGCACACAAAAAACAACGATCGATACCACACGACAGAGAGACGAGACAAGACGAGACGAGACAAACCAAAAAAAAACGAAGGAGGGAAGGAAGGAAGGAGGGAGGCAGGTTGGTAAGGCAAGGTAAGATGATACAGTAAGAGTTGGTGGAGGAGGTGGAGCAGGTCAAGTGCTAACGACAAGCCGTCGCCAAAACAGCTTGTCTTCAGAAGCAAACAAAGAGGAGGAGGATGTCGTGCACGCAAAAAGACCACACCGACGTCGCTCAGAAAGTGGTCGTTGGTGCTTGTCGATCACACAGCTGTATCGAGGGCAGCGTCGCGTCGCGTCGAGTCGGGTTATAAATTAGTAACCCGTGTCGACTTGGACGTACGAGTCGTGGATCGCGCCGCCTGACAGCTTCTGCCCAGTGACGCCCAGAACGTCATCGAAGCCGAATGACGAAGGATCGAGCGTCTCCTGGGTCAAGGAGAGGAGGTACTGAGTCTCCTCGTCCTGCTGCAGGTCCGACTGCTGTTGGAGATGGTGATGATGCTGTTGCTGCTGCTGGTGGTGGTGGTGGTGCATGTGCTGCATATCCGATTGCTGGTGCTGGTGCATCTGCTGCTGGAAGTCGGATTGCTGGTGCTGGTGCATCTGCTGCAGATCCGACTGCTGGCGGTGCTGTTGCTCCTCGACTTGCTGCTGGTAGTAGGCAGCAGCCGCAGCGGCCGCGGCCGCGGCGGCAGCAGCAGAGACTGGGACACAGAGCTCGGTCGAGGCTTGATCCCAGAACTGCTGTTGTTGCTGGCGCTCTGTACACATCGACGACAACAAGAACAGACAACGTGTGAGTAGAGTACGACGATGAAGACGACGACCATGATGACGAGTGAGACAAGGACGTACCCAAGTCAACTTTGAGCGAAGGAGTCTTGTTGAGGGCGCTGACCTTGTGCACGAGATCGATCTTCTCAGTGAAGGCCGGGTGCAAGACGTTGCCAATCTTGTTGGGCTGCGAGAAGACATCGGAGGGCGAGGCGGCCACCACGACCGGGATGGCACCGACCTGCTGCGAGAACCACTGCGGAGGGTGCTGCACGCCCATGTGCTCGTCGGCCTTGCGACGGATGCCGTTGACTCCCTGCATAATGTCCCACTGAAGCTGCTGCGAGAGTACCGCTTGCACCTCTGGTATTGTGCGAAGAGGGAATGGGTGAGTTACACAGAGAGAGAGAGAGAGAGAGAGAGAGAGAGAGAGAGATGCGTACCATCGCTGACGAACGGAGAGTTGGTCTTGCGCAGGGTGATCTTACTCAGATCGACCTTATCCTTGAAGGCGCGGTCGGCGTTGGGGCCGTAAAGATGCGGCTGGTAGGTATGCGAGGCCGGCGTAAAGTAGCGGATACCAGAGAGCGTGTTGAGGTTGTGCGGAGGGCTCGTGCTCGCGGCCGGGAAGTGGTGCTGGTAGAGATCGGGATGCAACTGCTGGCGGAACTGATTCAACAACTTGTCGCGCTCCTTGAGTTGCTTCTCACGCTCGGCCAGCTGCTCGCGAAGGCGTTGACACTCGCTCTTGCTGTCGCGGAGTTGATGCGTCAAGTCTAGATACGGGAGTGAGGGTGTTGGCAACCACCACACACACGCAAGACAAACGAGAGCCGCATGCGAGGTGAGTAACGGGTGTCTACGGTGGTGTTCGCAAACCACATTGACGTAACAACACGTTCATAGAGACAGGAGGAGAGCGAGCGCGGGGGTGAGCCGTACCTTCGATACGAACGGCGATACCCTTGGGCAAAAAGCTACCTCGCTCGTCGCGAGGCCTACTACGGGCAACCATACTCTTTTTGGCGTCTGGGGCGCCCTTGCGACGACGCGAAGCACCGCCGCTGTTGGGGGTGGCAGGCAGCTGCTCTTGTGAGGGCGACTCGATCATGAGGCTGCTGATGGGTGAGGAGCTCGCCGATACGACACTCATGCTCGGAGACTTGGTGAACTCGCACGAGGCGCGGTTGGCCGTCTGGTGCGTCATGTCGATGATGTGGATCTCCTTGTGCGCCGAAGAGTTGGTCGACGAGGTCGAACACGAGAGTTGCTTGTTGGGCTTTTGGAATTGTCGCTGGTAGTGTTGTTGTTGTTGCTGCTGCTGATGATGATGATGACGCTGTTGCTGTTGATGGCGTTGGTGTTGTTCATGTTGGTGTTGGAGCTGTTGGTGGAGAAGTTGCTGCTGCTCGGGCGAGTAAACCGGCGACGAGTAGACGGGCGAGTAGGGGGAGAACGAGTAGGAGGGCGAACTCGGCGTGTTGGTTGCAGCGGTCGAGAGTGAGGACGACGAGGAGAGTTGCTCGTTGAGCTGCTGCGCACGCAGCGCAACCGGCGACGCAGTCTCGTAGTCGACCGCGCCCTCGGTGTCGACGGCGCCGCCGCCGCCGCGCATCAGCGGTGTGCCGATGCACTGCATCAACGGCACGCTGACCATGAAGGTCGGGCGCACCTCGGTCTCCTTGAAGACAAGAGGAGGTGGCGGCGTGGCGGACGTTGTCGAGGTCGACGCGGCCGACGAGTGCGACCACGCCTGCTCCATCAGGTCCTCCTCGGTCGGTTGTTGGACGAGAGCATGGCGGTCGGAACTCGCAAGGAGGCTCTCGAGGAGGTTCGAGAACTCGAGGTTCGGATCACTCATAGAGGGAGGGAGGGGAGTGAGGCAGAGGTTGGAGCGGAGGGAAGGAAGTGGTGGGTGGTGAGAGAGAGTGCGCGCTCGATGTCGCGGTGAGTGAGTGAAGAGTGGCGATGGCGATGGTGCGGCCAACAGCACGAGCAAGGCGAAGATGGGAAGGTAGAGAGAGAGGGAGAGAGATGGGTGGCGAGGGGCGATGGCGAGGCAGAGGGAGAGGCGACACGAGAGAGAGACAGGGAGGGAGAGGTGCGCAGCAACGAGGGCAGCGAGAGAGATGGCGAGTGTGGCGAGGAAGGAAGAGGACCACCAGCAACGACTGCCACCCACGCAGCCAGCGCAGCAGAGCCCGAGCCAAGCAAGAACGAATCACCTCGAAGCCCGATTTTCTCGCGTCGGCCTTGCGGCCCATACTCCCTCCGAGCTCACGGCCGGCCTTAATTCTCTGGATTGCGTGCCCCGGCTGCCGCTCTGTTCTGCTCTCCCTGCTATCTCTCTCTTCTCTCTGTGTGCGAGTGCGCATCTCTCTCTTTCCCGCCATCGGTCACGTGTTCTTCTGCGGTATCTCCACGGCCTCCCGGCGACTTGGCTCCTCCCACCTGTCCTGCTCGATGCTTGAGCACTCGGTTGTTCGTGAATGGCTATGCGAGTTTGTCGAGCAGCTTGCGTGCGAGGCTGCTCGTGTGCGCGCATCGACCGCCGCCCTGTGCTCGAATGTACAGCTGGCCACGTCCGACTCGGCTGATGATGCTCGCTGCTGCGCTGCTGTCGCCGATCCTGGCGTGGTGTCGTTCGCTGCGCTCCTCGACGGCGTTCCCACGCGACCCGAGCAAGACCAGGAGGAGTACTATCGCCTGCGTTGGCTGCAGAGTGGCGAGCCGCTGCACCTGCACCAGTCGCATATTCTTGGGCGGCACTTGTGGTTGCTCGAGTCGTTGCATCAGGTACGCGGTCCGGCGTTGGCGACCGTGGCCGTTCTACAACAGCGCGCCGCACCGTGTGTTGACCCTTTCGTGTGTACGCAGAGCAACTCTGGTTCGTGTGGCTACTACTGCCTCCACAATGCAGCGCAGCTGGTACTGGCTGCGCGCTCCAGCACGCTCGACGAGGCACGCGAGCACCTCGGGCGTCTCAAGTCGCGCACCGCATACCACATGCGCGCCTCTCGGCTTCTGTCGCTGCTGCTCGAGCGTTGCAAAGAGGGACTACGACACCGCCTATCACAATCCTCTCGATCTGTGCCTGAGCGCGATGATGCGTGTGCTGTAAACCAACAAGACAACGCCAACGACAACGACAACGACTTGGACTACGATGACGACGCCGTCTACGAGGCGAATGGCATCATGTTCCCGTGGACACCGAGAGCCGTCAAGTCCGAGACGCTCGAGCGCGAGTTCGTGCGCTACCTCCTCACTCACGATCCCGAACTGGTGGCGCTTGGCGGCACCGACACGTTCGTTGCGCTGCCAGAAGTCTCGGAGGCTGCGCTGAAAGACGGTCTGATGCCGTCCGAGGCGGCACTCGCTCTCAGCAATCGCCTCGACGAGATGCGCGCACAGCCTGGAAGCTGGGTGCGTGCGTTCCTCATTGGTGCCGTCGTACATTGGGTGGTTCTTGTCGTTCGCAAGCGAGAAGGCATCGAAGAGCTCGAGGTACGTGTCGTGTAGTAGTATTAGCTCGCGTGGCCTTCACGCTCTCAATCGCCGATCGTCGTTGATCGTCGTTGATACATGGCATACTGATCATGGTCCTTGTCGTACATTCATCTTGATTTTGATGTTGTGTAGGCCATCTATCTTGACTCGTTAAATAGCCGAGTACTCGGATGGGATGATGCAGCGCTACAACGATATGTCACTCGCCTTTACGATCCGATTGCTGCAAAACGCAAATACTCGGCACAGGTGCGAGCTTGGAAAGAGCGCAGTTACTTGCTCTGTCTTCAGTACGTGTATTATTCGCGAGAGAGAGAGAGAGAGAGAGAGAGAGAGAGAGCTATTCAATACTCATCCACATTGACCAACAGAGCCATATCCGCTGCCCCACCGTTGCTACTCGACTGCCTGGAGGGCAAGCATTCCTTCATTACGCGCTACTTTATGTTCCGCATCGATGGCTTGATCGAGTCGTATCGCAGCGTGTTCCCGTTACTCCACTCGCAAGTCGGCATCACTGACCAAGGAGCTAGCGAGAATGACGCGCGACGGCGCACCGCGAGCCCGAGCGACGCCATGTTACTGCGCGAAAGCGACTGGCTCGAGCGTCTGATACACTGGAGTACCAATACGACGCATCCATCGGATATCGAGCGACTACGCGACTCGCTCGATCGCTGCGATGCAAGTACACTGCTACCAAAGGAGACCATCGACTCGCTCCTCGAATGGAAGCAAAGTGTCGTCGTACGCCTCGAGCGTGAGCAACGCATCTCGGCCAAGCTCTTGGACCAGTCTGACGAGAAGACCGCCGAGGAGTTGTTGATTCTGCGCTTGATGTCGGTTCTCGAGGACTTGGATTCGGTCGTGACCGTCAGTAGCGATCGAGAAAGCTTGGAGCTCTCAGCATCACAACAGATTGAGGATACGCAAGACATTGACGACTAATGAGCGAGCGCCATTCCCATTCCTCGATGGATGGATATCTGTAAACTAAACTGTAACCTGTACAAAATACTGATTATAATACAATAATGATAGATACGCAACGATTTATTGGCTCAGGATTCCTCATCGTCGTCGTTGGCGTGGTTCACGCAAGAACGATCGGTGGCTGGTTGGCGAGATCGGTGATGAGAGAGCGATAGATATCGATACCTCTGAGGAAGATCGACTCGTCGAGGTACTCATTATTGTCGTGTAGCAAAATCGGCGTGTGGTTCATGGGGCTGAAGCCGAGCGCCGGCACATCGCGTAGCCGTAGATAGCGCCTATGTCGCCGTACACGAGGAGGTAGACGCCATATCGTCGTTAGCAGCCAAGTACGCCTCCATCTCTCGGCACTCTCGACACAAGCAACGGCGTGATGGCCATCACGAAACGTACGAGTCAGTGGCTGCTGGAAAGATCTCGGGCTCGATCTTGAGGCCGAGCTTGGCGGTCGCGGCCAGAAACGCCTGCCACCATACACTGTCCTCCGAGATGGGTGTGACCTTGTTGGCTGGCGTATGGTGCGCGAAGCGATACGTGACACCGGCGTCGGCACACCACGAAGCCAGTTGCGCTTCGAACTCGCCCAGATCCACAGTCGGAGGCACACGAATGTCCATGCCAGCGTACGCTTCGGTAGGAACGACGTTGTGCTGCGATCCAGCGCGCAAGATCGTGAGGTTCACTGACGTCACGTCGCCGAGCTTCTTGCCGCATTGGTGCGGTTGTGCGAGGAGTATCTCCTCCTGCTGGCGACGGAACTCGAGGCATTTGTTCATGATCTTGATCAGCTTCTCGACCGCAGTGTCCTGAATGAAGCGACTTCCTGGTGGTGGTGGGGCGGCACCAAAAAATCCAACTTATCAGTATGTTGGTCGCGCTCATACATTGCTAGCGGCCATGGCGTACCGTGTCCACCATTGCCCGTAGCATGCACATCGACGAACCACACAGCTCGCTCGCCATAAAATACTGTGAAGGCATCGGTGGGATTGGCAAGGCCCTCATCAAGAGCAAAGCCGACATTGAGCTGTGTTTGGAGGCGTACGCAACCAAGTAAGCAATTGAATGGCTTGAATTGAATTGGATTGATGATTGGATCATAGATGAGCCATAGATGAGCCAGCGCCACAGTACCTGATCGAATTCAGGCGAGAAGGCAAAGGTGCCCATGGCCTTGGCACCGCCGATCTCCTCATCAGGCACGAACGACAAATGAATCGTGCGAAGCAACTAGCGAGATGATGCAATAACATGGCGCGCCACATCAATCACAACTGTGAGCGATGCAACTACGGCATATGAGTGGTGAGGCGCGCTCTATCAACGAGTGTACCTTTTGACCACTGGCATCGAGCTCGCGCTTGATAGTACGAATGGCCTCGAGATACTGTATCGTGACGCTCTTCATGTCCTGCACGCCGCGGCCATAGATGCGCTGCTGCTCGTCCTTGATGGCGGCGAACGGCTCGTGGTCCCAGCGCGCGCGGTCGGCCATGACGACGTCGGTGTGCGAGTTGAGTAGAATCGACGGGAGCGTGGGGTCGCTGCCTTCGAGCGTGGCGATCAAGATCGGTCGGTCGGCGTGAGAGCCCACGATGCGTGTCGGCAGCTCGGGAAGATGGGTCGCGAGGTAGCGCTGCAGGAACGCGACAGCAGCGGCGTAATCCGGTTGTGGATGGTCGGTACGAACGCGCAGGTACTCGCGCAATGTGGTCACGGCCTCATGCTCGCCATCGGTGCTCGCCATATCAGAGGAGCGAGGAGAGTAGTAAACAAAAGAGCCAGAGAGCGTGTGTGAGAGCGACGAAAATATCCTTGTCCACTCGATTCCGGCTGGAGAGGTCAAGGTCAAGCAGTTGAGTCCTTACTTGCTTCCTTGCTTGCTTGCTTGCCGGTGGTCTTGCGAGCAGTAGAGATGCGTGAGCGCGCGCGCGAGGAGGGGAGAATAAACGCGGGAGCGCGAGAATGGCGCGAGCGAGCGGCCTTGCGGCCTTGGCAAGCGAATAATGCGCCAAGCCCCGAGTGCTCTACGTGACGAGCCCCTCCTCTGCCTCAGCGCGTCGTTGCTCGTGGTTGTGCGCTCTCGTTACGTTTTCGCAGCGCCTCTACTCGTCTCTCTCCTCCCTCTCTCTTGTCTCTCGTCTCCTTTCTCTCCACTACCACCGCCACCGCTGTTGTGTTGTTGCTGCTGTTGTGCGCGCTCGTCTTCGGGTACCCTCGCAGCTTGGCTCGCTCCTGTGCACGTTCTCTGCTTCGTGCCTTGCTTGCCGTTACGACCTTCCACGTGGTGTGGGTGTTTCGTATTTCTTGACGCAGCGCAGCAGTTCTCGCTTGCGACACCCTGCGTGCTCTCGTCGTCGTCGTCGTCGTCGTCCAGACCAACCCGTTGCTCTTACGCTCTCTCTCTTCTCGTATCGCAAGAAGAGCTCATTCACGATGGCACGCTCGCAATCTGTCTTGGTCGCCGCCGTGCTGTTGGCCTTCGTATGCTCGATGGTACAAGGCGTTACGGTTTCGATCTCGCAAAACACGACGTCGATCTCGGAGGCTGGTGGTGTTGCCGCCATCACCTTTACGCAAAGCTCGGCCGCCACGACCATCGTCACGTTCACGGTCGGCGGCACGGCCGTCTACAACACCGACTACACGGTCTCGGGTGCTCTGAGCTACGCGACCAACATTGGTACCGTGCAGCTGACGCCCGCCAGTCTCACGACCACCATCTATCTCACGGCCCTCCAGCGCTCGTTGGTCAACGGCGACCACACGGTCGTGCTCACGATCCAGTCCGACGTGACGTACTCGATCGGCGTGGCGTCGGTCACGACCACGATCGTCAACAACAACTTTAACAACGTCACCGTCGCGTCGGTCGGCCCGTCGTCGCTCGCCTCCACCTCCAACAACACCTTCGTCTTCCAGTTCACGCGCACTGGAGACCTGACGCTCGCGCTGCCGGTGACCTTCTCGCTCGGTGGTTCGGCCGCCGTGCTCGGTCGCTGGAGCTTCACCAACACGACGTACGTCACCGTGCAGCCGAGCAACACGACGGCCGTCGTCACGTTCCCGGCCGGTGTCTCGGCCGTCAACATTACGGTCGGTGTGGCGGACGACGGTCAAGGCCACCAGCCCGAGACCATCATCTTTACGCTGCAGCCCGGCTCGTTGTACATTATCAACTCGCCGTCGTTCACGGTCGTGACATTGCTCACCACCAACCCCGACTCGGTCACGATCTCGGTCTCGGGCTCGCCGGTGCTCTCGTCCGACGGCACCACCGTGACCTTCACGGTGACTCGCGCCGGTTCGGTCGGCATCGCTCCCTTGTCGGTCAACTTTACGATCGGCGGCACGGCCGTCATCAACTCGGACTACACCTACTCGGGTCCGGCCATCAACGCGCAGTTCCGCGCCACGCTCAACTTTGGCATCACCGATCAATCGCTCTCGTTCTCGTTCGTGCCCATCGCCTTCACGGTGCTCTCGCCCGACAAGACCGTCACCGCCACGCTGTTGCCGCCGCTCTCGGGCTCGGGTCAGAACTACACCTTGCTGCCGGCGAGCGCCTCGAGCGCCACCGCCGTCATCAAGAACGACGTCGCAGCCGTGTCGCTCATCATCACGCCCGGCTCGGCCAACGTGAACCCCGGCGGCACCTTCCAGGCCCTCTTTGTGCGCACCGGCTACAGCGGTTTCGGCTTTGATGTCGCCTTCGCCATCTCGGGCACTGCCGTGCTCAACACCGACTACACCGTGCAGGGCGCCACCTCCATCTCGACCTCGAGCGGAGTCGCCACCATCCAGCCCGGTGCCTCGAACGTCACGCTCAACATTCAGGTCGTCGGCTCGACCGCCATCGCCGCCTCCAAGAGCTTCACCTGGACGCTCTCGACCGTCATGGTCGGCGCCGACTACACGCTCGCGTCGCCCATTCAGGCCACCGCCACCATCGTCAACAACAACCAATACCCGGTCAGCATCTTTGGCTCGCCGACCTCCTTGTCGCAAGGCTCGACCAGCAACTTTGTCGTCACCATCTCGGCCTCGGGCAGCGTCGCCTCGGCGCTCACGGTCGGCTTCTCGGTCGGTGGCTCAGCCGTCTACGGTCAGCACTACACGGTCACCGGCGCCGCCTTCTCGGCCCAGAGCGGCCAGGTGACGCTCGCCTCGGGCGCCAATCCCTCGGCCTCGTTCCAGATCAGCCCGCTGCCGAACCCGGTGCCCGGCTCGCCCAACACCATCGTGCTCTCGATCGCCTCCGGCTCTGGCTACCAGGCCTCGGGTCTCAGCACCTTGACGCTCACCATCATCAACCTGCCGCTGCCGTCCAACACCATCTCGCTCACGGTCTCGCCCTCGAGCGTCGACCAGAACGACGCCCTGCCGCTCGTGTACTCGTTCGTGCGTTCGGGCGACACCACCTCGGCACTCAACTTCAACTTTGCCCTCTCGGGCACCGCCGTCATCGGCACCGATTACACGCTCAGCGGCGGCACCGTCGCCTCCAACGTCGGTACCGCCACCTTCCAGTCCGGCACCAACCTCGCCGTCATCTCGGTCTACCCGATCCTCACCCTCAACAACGGCGCCTCCAAGACCGTCACTCTCTCAATCACCGGCACCGCCAACTACCTCGTCGACTCGGTACTCAACATCGCCACCGGCACCATCACCGACTCGGGCCTCGTCACCATCAACAACCTCCAGCCCGTCGTCACCACCGTCACTGGCTTTGGCCTCGTCGACCTCCGTCTGCCCGCCATCCGCCAGATCTCGACCGCCGCCGTGCGCGTCGACATTGCGAATCTCCTCCAGCTGCCGTCGCAATACGTCGGCGTGCCCGAGAACAAGTTCTCCAGCATCATCGTGCAGCTCTTTGACATTACTGGAACCATCACCGGCGCCACCCTCGCCCAGGAGCTGATCCTGCTCGTCAACGGTCCCACCGTCTACACCTCAGGCACCAACGTAACGCGCGCCAGCTTCTACCCCGCCACGGCCTACAGCGTGCCCACCAACTACCTGTCGCAGTCGACCCTCACCGCCACCGTGGCGCCCATCGCCATCCCGCCGCCGCCGCGATTCCCCGGCGCCGGAAATGGAGTCGGAGGTGCTGGACAGTACTATTACTACCGCCCGATCGTCGTGCTGGGTCGCGGTAGTGCCAACGCCCTCTCGGTCCCGTTGGTCACTATCATCCTCTCGACTCTCGCCCTTGTCTTGTTCACTAGCTGTTGATGATTCATCCCATCTCCCTTGTTCCAGCTCTCTCTCTCTCTCTCTCTCTCTCTCATTCCTGCGCCCTGTGCAAGCCCCACTCGTTTCGCTCTAATGTCTGTCTGCCTCTTCCTCCTTCCCTCCTCTCGCAGCGTCGGACCGCACCCGTTCCATATCGGTACCCATTCTCTCTCTCGATCCACATCTAATGTGTAGTCACAGCATCCCGCTGCTTCCCGAATTATTTATCAATGGTGAATCGTGTCGAGATGACGAACACTCTCCCCCTCTCTCTATCTATCTCCTTGCTTCTTACCCAACGCATCATAAACGTTCCTTCTTCTCTACCAAACCCCAAACCCCAACCCCACTCCATCGTAAATAACTTATGAGCTTCCGTGTGCGTCTCGTTGAAGAAGATACCACCACCAATGCACCAACGACACCTGGCGCCCACCATTGTACTGCCTCATGGCCTACGACACAGATCCTGCACCTCGACACACCATACCGCTTCGTGAGCTTCGCTGTCATGCGGCTCGATACCCCTCAACACGACGACCCATCGCTACACACACCCGCGCCACTACCACCGATCCTCACTCTCTCGCGTGACACTCTGTACAACGTGGATGGCGTTCGCTTACCGTCTTGTTTGGTTCAATACGATGCGGTATGCATTCCATGTCGGCGTCAGTGTGTGGCCACACCCACTCACACGACCTCTCCTGATGACAGTACGAGCCCCCTGCGTCATGGCGCTCCAGTGAGCATCTCTCGCTCCTCCGATCGTTCCAGCGCTTCGTGTTCGCTACCGTGTTGCAACTCTCGGACTGGCATGTGCTGCACCAATCGCCTGCTGCACCAGCCACGAGCGAGCACTCGACTTCGTTCATACCCTTGATACCTCTCCCACACATTGTCGACTCGGCACGCGAATCATCGACGCAGCAGCATCAGCAGCACCGCCCTGCGTGGCTGCCATTCGAGCGTTCATATCGATCGCCGCAAGAGCTGCCACTCCAGTCGACTCCTCACTTGGTGGTCGTGCCTCTGTTCGAATCGACGCTCGATCACTCGTTGTTGTGTCCTTCGATCGTGGCGCAGCACATTGCTGAACATTCGATGGTTGCACTCGATCACTCCCTCACCGACTTACTTCGAACTCACGGACTCAATGTTCGCTTGGTCGATCGCACGGAACTCACAACCGATCCACTGGAGCATCGTCATCATCGACATCGTGTGGAGCCTGTTGATCCTCACGACCAACAAGTCAGTTCGCTGCTCGAGCGCTGCTCCGAGCTTGTACACTCGATGCTCCATGGTGAGATCGTTCTCGCGCAGATGCACGATCACGAGCAGCAATCGACTCCTGCATCACTATTACCTCTGCGAGTCGATTCAGTTCGTATCGAGTGCCTCGGTCGACAGCACGAAGGCGAGTCGAGTGTACTGCTGCTGTGTGCAACGTTACTCAACGTGCCCCTCGAACACGAAGAAGCATTGGTACTCAACTCGATTGCTCTGACTGGCGCTGGTACCTCATCTTCTTCTGCTGCTGTTGCTCGTTCATACAACAACGACATTCATTCAGTCGCATCGAGTCGCTGTCTGGCCACCTCGTTACGTACCGACTTTGTCAACCTGGCCCTCGCCATGCCTGACATCGTGCACCACTACCTCCTGCACGATGGATTGAGCCGATTCGAGCGCTCGCTCGGTCTCTCGCTCCCAAATCGCGTGCTCTTTGCTGAGGTCTGTTTCGGTACCATGAGCACGAGATCCACTGCGACTCACACTTGATGATGTATGACACACATGAATCAGGCAATGTGCAACGTATCAAGCCTTCAGAGCTTCGCCTTGCACCGACAACGCATCGAGCAGTGGTATCGGTATCTCGGTCCCGTTGGTTGTGTATGTTGATTGGATCTCGCGACACTACGTTCTCGTGCACGAACTCACTCACAATTCTCACCCCTTCAGCACGGGGCGCCACAAAGCCTGCCGCTTGATACGTGCTCTCGACGGTGTATTTGTACGTTGCTGATTCTAGAGTCAGCAGCTCGTCAACTCGTGTATGTATGCAATATTGATGGTGCTATTGTAGATGCTCGGGCTCGAACCACGCGACCGCAACATGGTCGTCGATTGCAAGCGCTTGGTAATTCGCTCTTACATCTCGTCGTGGCCTACAAGCTCTTCTGTCTGGTACTGTCCGTGCCTTCTCTCTCTCTCTCTCTCTCTCTCTCTCTCTCTCTCTCTCTCTCTCGCAGTGGAGACTCACATTCATTCGCTTGCAGTTTCCAACAGAACGAGAAGGCTTGCTGACTAGCTTCAAATCCGAGCTGTTGAATCGCAATTGGGTGGCACAGTTTGCGTCGGCCATTCAATTGGATCGCTACGTGCTTCTCGACCCTCTACTCTACGCCAACGCAAACTCTCGTGTAAGTTTGTTGGCATTCTTGTGGCAACACTTTGCGAGTACGCTCACGGTCGCTGCTCTCCAGGAAGGATCATCGACTGTTGCCGTACCGAACGTGTATTCGTTTATAGGTATGCAACGAGCTCCCGAGCCTTGCTTTGTGCATACTGACGGTGTTGTTGGTCGTGCAGGCGCCATCTATTCGGCCGTTCCAGATGGCTGGTACCAGTTTCTCGTGGACTCGATCGGGCGCGTAGCGTTTGGAAAGGAGGCCGGCGATGTGCTCGAGCTTTGGAGTGAGTGTGAGTTCGAACGACCCGAAACGGCCGCTCTCTCTGCCGAGGTGCTGCAGGAGATCACGCAGCTCGAGAAAGCAGTCGGCGTTACCTTCGAGGACGGATTCCTCCTCGCGCAGGCGTTCACGCACCCTTCGCTCGTGGCCGGGTCGGTCGAAAGCAACCAGCGACTCGAAGTGCGTTTCCATCGTGAGTGAGCGCTTGCTTTATTGGCTGCGCTGACCCGTGGCAATGCGCATTCTCTTCTGCTGCGGGTATTGGCGGTGCAGTTCTTGGGCGATGCAGTGCTACAAGTGATCATCTCGCGCTACCTGCAGGATGTAATTGGCTGCCACGAGCCGATCTTGTCAGTACGTCATCGTACTCGATCTCCATCATGTCTCGACCTCGATCTCACTAGAATCATGACTGTAGCATCTACGCATGCAAGTAGTGAGCAACAAGACCTTGGCCGAGATCGCCGAGTCAGTACGTCGAACGATCTGGCTGTGGAGCAACTACACGCGCAAGGGTGGCATCTGACCATGCACTCCGCGGCGAAGCTCAAGCTATCTCGCCACATTCGCGCAGGTCTTGGCTCGACCATCAATGCAGCACAAGTGGCCGATGCCTTTGAGGCTCTGATCGCGGCGCTGTTTCTCGACCAAGGAATGAGCGCTGCACAACGATTCTGCGAGACTCACGTCTTCCCACGAGCTCTGCAGGCCTGGCGCGCCTATCAGTCGAGTAAGCCTACCAGACGGCTGCGCGCACTGTTGCACGATTGGCGCTCAAGACCCACATTCCAGTGCGTTCGCTCCTGGAGCTCGCTCGTTGTGGTCGTGCTCAATCTCACTCCATCGGATCGTGATCTAGATACGAGAGGCTTGATGGTATGTTCCGAGCGACCATCGCACTGGAGTTCAAGGAGGTGCCCAACACCACGGCATTGTGCCATGGCTTCGGAGCGACGCCCAAGGCAGCCAAGCATGCAGCGGTCGAGAACGCCATCGCGAAGCTAAGCGTGATCACGCTCCCTCGCTCGTTCACGAAACCCTTTGAGCTGCGCTGGTGATCCGTGCATCCCCATCGCGTGTCACCCTCGCTTTCAAGCGGTACCTCCTTCGTGGCCGGTGTGTTCGAGAGGTAATAACCCAATCATACTCTAATGTTACAAGTGGACGCGAAGAACAAAACGGGAGGCGGTTTGCATACGACGAGGGGTGAAGCGTGCCAGGTGCACAAGTTGGTGCGCTTCAACCCTCGAACTCGGAGATGGCCCAATCCTCGTAGCTACCATCAGGCAGGTAGCGACGCACCAACAAGGGGATCTTTCGTTCGCGAAGCTGTCGCGCGCCCCCACGACCATAGATTGTCAGTGCGTGTGTTCGCGAGGATCGTTCTCAACACCGGTGGCATGCAACACACCTCCTTTGCAGCGATCTCGTAAGGGTCGGTTTCGTTTTCGATTTGTACAAGGATGGGTGCGCCCATGCTTCATCGTACAACCGCGATCGCGAGAGAGATGAGAGATATTGGGACTCGTTTCGTCAGTAGGAGACGAGTGAGAGAGATACGCATGTGGGCGTACCTGATTTGAGTGGCGCGAGTGCCGATCAGACGTGCGCGCTCGTACTTGGTCAGGAAGCGAGAGCATACGCGATCCTTGAGTGGGTCGTCGTCCTCGTCGAAGGTCGCCATGCGATCGTCGATGACGCGGAAGGCCATCGAGTCGGCAGGCGCAGCGTTGGGCGCCTGGAAGCGTAGCACGAAGGTGCCGGTGGCGCTGAGCGACAGCGTCGAGAACGAGAAGCTGCCGTTGACGCCGAGGATCGAGACCTCGCCGTCGGGGTTCACGATCGGCTCGTCGTACATGGTGTCGCTCTCGCTCACGCGTACGGCCATCACCTCGCACTCCTGATCGTAATCGTACACCAGGTTGCCGTCGAGGTCGTGCACCTCGACGATCACCTCGGAGATCAACTCACCCTTGGTGACTTGGCCGGGTTGTTGCACGACCACGAGCTCGAACGCCGTGTCAGCCATGATGATGTCGATGTCGATGTCGATGTCGATGTCGCGGTCTCTCGTGTGCGTGTCTCGCTCCAAGATGGTGCCAAGTGCTCGACTATCAGTCGATTGCTCGTCAGTTACGGCGGGAGCGATGCGCAAACTCTCCCAATCTCGCGAACACTCGAGCACACAAGAGCACACACACGCACACACACGATCGATCGATATCGATGCGAACGAGAGAGGGCGACGAAGCGAATGACACGCAATAAAGCAAACTCCGTATTTGAAGCACGGTCGCGACGGGCTTATCGAGTAGGGAAATCCAGAGCCTCCAAGCCTCGAGTGCTTTTTGCATTAGTTACTGTCGCTGCCGCTGCGCCACGAGCGCGGCGCTGTTGCTTCGTTTCTTGGTGTGGAGAGCGCGCTGGCTGGTGGCGTTGTAGCTCGAGATCCCACAGTCGCATGGTATAGTAGTGCTGGTGGTTGTGTCGGTGGTTGGTTTGGTTTGGTTACAGTGAGCGAGTGAGCGAGTGAGTGAGCGAGCTTCTTACTCCCATCTCTGACGAGCCGCGCGTGTGTGTACGTGGTCGTGTGTTCGTGTGTTCGTGTGTTCGTGTGTTCGTGTGTGTTCGTGTATCAGTGTTTGTAGTTGCGAGCAACCATGTTCGATGACGAGTACGGCGATGATTATGAGCAAGAGGCCGACTACGGCGATGACTTCTCGGACCTGCTCGACGACGAGGAGCAGTATCTAACCGAGGAGCGCGAGCGTGAGTCGAAGACCGCCGCCGCCGCATCCTCGACGTCGACCACGAGCAGCACTACGAGCGGTACCTCCACGGGTACCTCCAGTGAATTGGCGACGGTGCGCGACGGTGACGCTGGCGACTTCGACCACTACGACGACGACGACGACGAAGACCGGTCGGCTAGAGATAGAAGAGACGATAGTTCCACGACGGCGGAGAGAGTCGAGCCTGTGCGTGGTATGGCTCCCAGAGTTACAGCTGCAGCGTGATGTCCGCGTGTGTCTGTGAGTCTGTGCGTGTATCTGTGCATGTGCCGTGCCGTGTTCATCGTTGTGGAGCGCGGGAGGTTGAGTGGAGGGTGGTTGCGAGTCTCTCGTATCGACGATCGATCCATCGAACTATCGACAACGAACGCCGCCGACACCATCGAGTCTACCGACACCATCGCGCACTCGACAATCGACAACCGACAACCGACGACTTCGAGACCATCGAACAGTTCCTGGAGCATACGTCACATCGGGATTGAGTCGTGTCTTTCATTCGAGGCGATACGTGTTGCACAACGGAGTGCGAGAATGAGTGCGAGAGCGTGAGAGTGAGTGTGGCAGTGAGATTGAAGGATGGTGCAATGATGAGTGTGGAGTCACTATCATCGTGTGCTCGATCGATGTGCTTGGTGCTTGATGCTTGATGCTTGATGCTTGATGGCTACGCGACGCTGCTGTACTCGATGTGCTGATGCATCGTTTGGGCTCTCTCTCTCTCTCTCTCTCGTATCTGCTCCCTCCGTCTCTCGCTCTCTCTCGTGTGCACGGCATCGCATTCATTCTTTGGTTTGATGATGATTGCAATCGTTGCGCACTGTATTTTTTTTGGCTTCGTTTTGGTTGGCACCACGTTTGTATCTACGTGGTCGTGTATTCGTTGTAGAGGAACCACCATCGAGTAAGTCGTCTTCCAGTGAACAGCATCACTCGAAAGGTAACGGCAACACGAACGACTCGGTCGACAGCAAAGCCACCACCACCACCACCACACCCGCCACCTCCGAGAGTAGCAACACGACTACCAGCGACACGAGCAACAAGAAGGACGAGGTGTCCGATGATGCCGAGAGCTCTAAACGAAAGAAGCGAGCAGAGCGGTTTGCTACGGAACGCAGCACGGGCAACTCCAACAACTCCTCCTCCTCCTCCTCGGCCTCAAGCTCTACCGCCGCGACATTTGCTTCCCGCTCAAAGTCAAGTGGACCCGCCAACAAAGGCCCATCTCGTATGCCCAACGATGGAGCGCGACGAAGAGACCTTCCACCGGTGCTGCCGCAAGGAATGCGGCAACAACCTCCGCCACCGGGCCTCCCACTGCTGCATCCGGCCAACGCTGGCCTCTTCATGCACATGCAACAGGCGCACCATCAACAGCAACAACAGCAGCAGCAGCAGGCCGGATTGCGGCTGCCGTTCGGTGCACCGGCGTTGTTTGCGGCGCCAGGGCTTCCCGGTATGCCGCCGTTCATGCCGCCGCACCCGGGCCGACCGGGATTCCCGATGCCGGAACGAGGAGGCGCACTGGGGTTCCACCGAGTACCCGAGCCAGAGGAAGGCGAGATTGATGAAGGCCGCTTTGGAGGCGCGCCTCAGAAGCGACCGCGCGAGTACGCGACACCCGATTTGAACGAGCGAGCCAAGCGAGCGCGAGACGCAGGTGCGGACCGACGCTTGTGGTAGCGCGCGTGAGTGTTGCCATTCGTTGCTGACTGGCGATCGCTATCGATAGGCTACCAAGATTTCGGTGGAAGGCCCGCCGAAGCACCTCTACCAGGGCGCACCGGCCGTCCGACGCACGCCAACGTGAACCCCAAGTTTGACATGGGCTTTCTCACGGGCAAGACGCCGCTTCCCGCTGCGGCGCTCGGCATGCCGCAGGCACCGTTCCCATTCCCTCCACCTCATTTGTTGCCGCACCTGCCGCCACACGTGAGGCAACAATTGGAGGTATGTAGGGCAAACTGCAGCTCCAACTCTCTCCTTCGTGTAGTAAGCGCGAGTGAGGGTTGCTCACGTACAACGCTGGTGGCGATGGCGCAGGAGCAATTCTTTCGTGCACAAGGCCCATTGTTGCGGCCACCCGAACGAGGACCTTTTCGCATCCCGGCATCAGTCATCAATCCAAACGTACCTCAATTGCACCAAGGTATACACGAGCGCGTGCGCCGCGCAAAACTCGTTTCCGAAGCGATAGAGCTCCTGAATCCGCACTTGTACGATATAGGGAGACAACCGCCGAGAGCAGGACCAGGCGGTGATGTACGGCGGGGAGG
>JGI26540J51217_10000459_pt1 | contig 48551 bp, 40 predicted proteins | sample ThiBio_1000_plan_2_FD_51217 | JGI IMG/M metagenome (IMG submission 51217)
ACCAATGAAAGATGGAATGAAACTTGTTTGGAAACCATCCCTAATACGTGCTATTGTTAATATTTGTCTTTGTTGAAAATTGTCAATGTTAAAACTTAATTCTTTTGGTGATATAGTAAAATAATCTTTGCATTCTCTTGGATTTCATTGATTCGATGTGGAGGTGTGGTAAGCCAAACTTGAACTTTTGCATTTTGACTTAAATCTATTTTTAATCTTTGTGGATAATATAAAAGTCCAAGATTACATCTCGACAAGTAATAGATCAATTTTTAGGAATTGTATCAAAATATTTTTCATCTGGTTTTCCTATTACAATGATTGTATAATCGATTGTCAATTGAAAAACAAACCAAGCTTCATGAACAATTTCAGTTGATCGTAAAGGAATATCAGTATCTTTTTTGAAATAAATTTCTTCACATGGATATGTTTCTCCAGTCTGAACTTGGCATGTCGTATTGGAATACCAATAATCTTCATCTTTAGATGAATTTGTTAAGTGTATCATTGGGTATCTAAAACCCATGTAACTTTTTATTTCAAATGTCGTTAAATTAGGCCACCAATGTGCAGGAAATGAATTAAACTGATTTCCACCATATTTCCAATATGTTTCGTACATACAGGCACGACGTAGTGAATCAGCTGCGAGTTGAACATAATATTTTGATTCTGGTGAACGTATGATCCTTCGATTACTGAAGCATCATATTTGAATGATAAATAAGCTCGTTGATTTACTTCATCGATTGCGTAGGTTCTTCTATCATCTTCAAGAGTGAAAACTATTTGAGAATATACGTTCATCATTTTATATATAAAAAATAAATCGACAAAAAATACGAAGTTATATATTTGTCCACTTATTTATCGTTCGTTTTTTTTCGTCTGTTTCATTCGACTTTTTCTTCTCTCATGTTACAATAGCTACTAGTATACAATCAATTAGTGGATTATTTGTCACCTTTGCAGTAATTGCGATTTTATCAGTTGGTTTAATCTGTTGGACAAAACGGCAAGGATTGAAAGATCGATTCAAATTACGAACTGATCGAAAGATAGCTTTTCAACAACAAGAATTAGTTACAATGTCATTGGATACTTCACCGAAACTAGAACTAAGATTATCAGCTATTTCGCATCTTTAAACTATTTTAATAAATCAGATTTACTGATAATGAACAATTTATAGGATTTTGTTTGAGATAGAAATAGAGAAATATTTGAAGATTACAAAGTCAACAAAAAGATCACATAGATTTAAACTATGAAGAAAAAACGATGTGTCATATTTCTTGATTCATAGTGAAAGGCCAAGTTTAGTTGACCGATGAAAAAAAATCAATGTTTAGATTATTTTGTTATAACTTGATGAATTGTTTAAACATCATTTCTGAGAATCAATTTAAAAAGAAAACTTATTTATTTTTTATTTTGTAATTATTATCGAATTACTTTAGTATCTTTGGCTTCTTAAGATGAGTTCAAAAGATAATTATTTCGTTACAGAATCATGTTAACTAATGTAAGTTATCAATTTAACAAACTCAAGGTAAGAGTCTGTATCAAATCGGCATCATTATGGAATCCAAACGTAAAACACATTTATTGTGAAGCATTTTCTTCTCACAGATTTCCAGTAAATACGAATATAAAAAAATTGATCTCTATGCATTATGGACAATCCTCTATCTCATAAGAATAGTCGTTTGTACAGATTATATATAGGTCAACGTCACGTTACAAAAAATACCGGCTGATTTTGTTTTGAAAAAGAATATTTTAACTTAATCAAATTATTTTTATTCATTCAACAAGCGAAGATGTTGCAAGATTTCATGAAGAAAAGCTGATTAAATAAATTATTGACAAATGTGTCTTTGCCATCGTTTAATTGAATCTTTGAACGTTTTTTTGTAAAGTTCAGAAGGAAGAACAAATACAATAAAAACAAGAATTGGTGGTATAAAATAAATAAAATAAGCAGAAAGATATAACCAAGGATTAGATGATGGATCAACACATCCTGAGACTAATGAGATGATCAAATGAGGCAAAGCCAATATAAGTAATATGATTGGACTTAGCAACAATTGTTTATGTTCAATAATTTGTTCAACAACATGTTCTTTAAATGTTTGTCGCTTTTGTGCTGCTGATCGACGTCGAGCGGTGCCTAAAATGATGAATAATGCAGAACTAAGATTTGCAAAAAATGGGACAATTAAATGAAAAAATAAAGTAATTGTATTATATGTTTGAACTGATTGAGAATAACGAGTAACACATAAGATATTATGTTCGATTTCATATTCGAAATTTGTTTCATTTTCCATTGCAATATTCAAAGTTAAATTATTATTTATTGATTTAGATTTTTGAGTTGTGTATTTAAATAAATCATGATGTATTGGCTCATGAACAATTGTACCCAAAATTAAAATAAATAAAATTGGAATTATCCATTGAGCTGCATGTTTACTTTTCTTTTTATCAAAACGAACTCCCTTTGCTACATTCACAGTTCTTTCAATTGCAACACAACCATTTAACCAACCATCAAAATACAAACATAATTTCAGAAAAGGATTGATAAATACACAATCTGTCCGAAGAATTACTGAACTAACATTTGAATACATTTCAATGAAAATAACAAACCAAAATTTTATTGTAAATATTGTAATTGTTAATAAAGATGTTATTGAAGATGCTAATAAATATACTCCACAACCAACTTTTCTTAAGTCTTTATTTTTAAAAGTTATCAAAGAACAAATACCGTTGGTAAAACCAATCACAAACATAATCATTGTGATACCAACAGTTGTTTGTACTAACAAGGATTGATTTCTCAACGATTTGTTACGTTGAATTTTATTACGTAAAATATCATTGATAGTCAAACCAATTCCTTTTCTATGCAAATTACATTGATCACCAACAACACAACTACTTTGTTTCTTATCTAACAATTAATTTTGTTTTAGTTGTTCTTCTCAAAAGATTCACTTACTAATTCGATTGAGAGTCATATTATTCGGACCAATGATAAATAATGTAAAAGATCCTCTTATATTTGGCTCAAATGTTGTTACAACTAAAATATATATTTTATTTATTTCAAAATAACTTCCAAGTTGAAAATAATATCTTCCACAACTGAAACTGCTTTGTGTAATTAAATTTTTGTTTGGATATGATGGATCAAAATCATTGTTATAAATGTATCCATATAATTCAATTGTATTGTTACTATCGAATGTATAAGAACCATTCTGTTCTACATTAATTTCAATTATTTCATAATGATAATTTCCTTTTCCACATATTCGGGGATAAACTGAACTTTCTTTTGTCAATTCTGAATTATATGTTCTTTGAAGACCTAACAGAAATTTCATTTGAAGAAAATATTTTGAAAATAATTAATTAATCTCTTCTGAGTCTCTAAGTAAATTTGCACATATAAATATATTTAATTTTGACTTTTATACTCATAAAATCATTAATTAAATTTTAAACTTACTAATACGATCGAAAGTAACATTGTTTGAACCGGATCCCAATATATAAAAATTGTTTTTATTGTTCGCGTAGTTTGTAGTTACAATCAATATGTACGTAACATCAGATTGCAATTCAGTAGTAATTTTGAATTGATCCGAAGGACAACCGTTGGAACAACAAATTTGGCGTCAACATGAAAATCAAATCAAGGCTCGTTCGTGGTCAGATAACGATGATGTTATTGTATGTGAATCGGAATCGATAGATAATTCGGTCTCGAAGCAACCGGTGATTGCACCTCGAAAAGATTCACAAACAAAACAACAACTTTTACGACGATCCTCGAGGACCCGAAAACCGGTCAGAAGATTGATCACAGAAATTTAGGGTCGAGGTGTGATGTAGTAGGATATTCCTAGCTTCATTGGGTTATCACTCTGATAGTTACATATACATATATGTGTTTCGTTCTCTTGGTTTTTCCCTATCGACACACATATATATATTTGTTCGTTCGTTGTTGTGTGTGTTCTCCCTTAGTTCTTCTGTTCTTCAGTTTCTGTTTCTCTCTATCTTTATTCTAAATAAAGATATTTGATCTATCCGAACCGATAGTTCTTTTGACTCATGTACAGGACGTGACACCGATCCAAACCCAAATCCTCAAGATTTGATGCCGAATCCAAATCGTCGCTGAGATTTGTTGCATCCCTATCATGATCGTTACCATTTTTATTTCGTTTTCATAGGAAAATATTCGTTTTCAATGCCTCAAAACTTATGAAAAATGATTTTTAACGTGTTTTTGAAAGTTTGATACACAAAAATTCTTCAAATTCTTACTATTTAGTATAACTAAACCCCATTTTTCACGGGCTTTCATTTGGTATAAAATTCATAATATCTCCGACTCGAAATCATAGTGTTACCACCCTGTACACTCTTCCGCCTTCACCAGCACATCAGTTCCAAACGTATATCTGTTCTTAGCTTCAACTTATTTTTTTCTTACAAATTTTCTTAGTTTTGTCTCAAATACTCATTTTTAAGCACAATTGAATGATTTCAGCCAATATCTTTTATGCATACCGCGACACTTCTATATACGTGAAAAATGCGTATTCCTGGAGCCATATGCAACAGTTCGGATCATTTTTCCTGAGATACCATATCTACTCATTGATGTAAAAAAATCCGAGTAAACCAGTCATAAAAGGTGTTCAAAGGCCGAAATACTGCAAAAAAAGCCTAAAAAACCCGATTTTTCGATAGTTTAGTCTAGGATACCAATATCAGTAATCGGCATAACCAGTCAGACATAGCCCATCTATGAGCAAGGTTCGAATTCAAAAGTAGAGAAAACTAGGGATGCTTCAGATACATGAAATTTCTTCCTTGATAATAAACCCGAAATTATATGCGGCAAATGGTAGTCGGATGTATCTTCAATTAAACATACATGAACCAATGAAAACCTTTTGAATTAGCTGTGTATTCCTAGTACAGGCACTGCTCTTTTCACATATGATCTTCATAAAAATGTCAGATTTAGGAGAATGACGATAATCGCACGGCAAATCATCTCCATTTTTCGTGAAATTCCGTAACGAAACTTGCTGATAGTTTGTTTCACTCGTTTCTATTTCTAATTTTAAGAAAATCAATCATATCTGTAGAACGTCCTCAACGAGTTCTATCGAATATATGTCTGTTCAGTGTAGATTGAGTCGCTTTTCTAATCGATCTACTACAAATGATGCGTTACGAAATTTCAGAGGATAGTCAAAATCGGAATATTTTTAAGATATTTAAAACATTCTGACACTTTCCCTTATAGATATACAAATGTTTTGGTTATATTTGAGATCAGCATTAAATTTTAAACAAAACAGATAGTTTAGTTTTTCAAAATAGAAACTTTAATTTTGTTCTGAAGATTTTTGTCCAAGAAAAAGTGATAAATTCTAGTATAATTTATGCATTAGGTATAAGCTAATACACTTTAATCATTTAACGATCTTACTACTACTTATATATGGAAAAATTAGTGAATACTTACCATGATAAGCATAAAAAAGACGAAATTCCGTAACGGACGGTCTCTTCGAGTTTCTAGTCACTGCTCATATCCTTGGAAAGACCGTTCAAATTCCAACAACTTTTATACACAACATTTATTTCTCAACTGTTTCTATTCGCAACAAAACGTTAAAGTTTCAGCTCACCCTAAAAAAATGTCCAAATAAGATATTCCAACTTTCAACTTTTCAATTTTGTTTTATTTCTAAAGTTGAAATTTCAAGTTCGACATGTATGGAGTTGATTTGTAAATGATTATAATGTCATTTAATGACTCACTTCAATGATTTCACTATGACCTGTACGATGATGTAATTACATGGCAAACCTATCAATATATCTCTACCATTATTTTTTTTCTTTCAGCTTGTTCTAATTAACAAATAAAATGGTTGATACTTCTTACGTTACTGTGAATGTTAATGAAAACGATCTGATTAGTTCTGCGGATAAAAGTTGTTGGGATAAATTTCGTCATTGTTTATCTATTATTCGTACGAGTCTCTATATTGGTATTATCTATATTCCTTGCGTTATTCTTTGCAAATTTGATCTTGATCACTGTATTATTCCTTGTTTTCGTGATGGCAATTTTTGTAATCAAGATAATTGCTGTGGCTGTGGTCCTGTTTTTCCTAGCTAAATATGTCACAAAATATGTTTATTTTCAACATATACTTTCAATAATACTTTTTTTTAGTCTATAATTTAATAAATAGTTATCAAGTGTATATCTCTACATTCAAAGAGAATGTTGGAAAAATTTTTTTTTCGTATAAAAATTTACAAGCAATTTTTTTTAGCCAACTTAATTTTTCTTCTCGCTAGACACTTAGGCAGCTTGATCTATGGAGTTGAGGATGCTCGTCATCTTAGTCAAGCACTAGAAAACAATGGGGTAATATTCCGTGTACCCTTTCATTTCTCTTGAATAGAGGTGACAAGTTACGATAGCAGATTTTAATAACGATGATTGTGATGACATTATTTTAATTTAAAGTAAAAGTTGAACTCGGTAGACTGAATTTATTTTATAATTGATTTCTTTTTCATATACTCTCTCACCCTCGTCTTCTTCTTTATGCACGATGAATATTGCACTATGAGAGAACAGAAAGAAAAATGAATAATTTCGGGGTTTCGCTTGACTGGACGAATTCGCAACGGTATAAAAATTATGTTTCAAGCGAAAATCGACGAAAATTACAATATCAGCGAAAACTACAACATCGACGAACGGTAATAATACACATTTCTTATTCCTAGATGATTAAAACGAAAATGCTAATAGAAATTACATCCTATTTCGGACTGGAATTGATTCCTGCAGTGTCGAACATTGTGGAATAGGATAACTGCTCTTCGATCATAATAAATGAATAAGAAGAAAAGTACCAGAGTCATAGCTCAAGTTGTAGTTGCGTCTGTAAATAGACCGTTATGCGCCCGATTTTCAAATATAGTAGCGTTCGAGTCGTGAACTGATACATATTTGTTTATCGAAATCAGAGCGGCGGGATTCTATGTTTTTTCTTCATTCTATTTTGCAAAGATTTAAAACAGAATCCTCAAGTTATTACCAGATTCGAGTAATTCACGAATCTGGTACTGAAATTTTACTACAAAATACAATATTTTGAGCTTTTCACAACAATAGTTTAAGATTCAGAAACCATTCGATAGAGTGGAGCATTTGGGACTTGTATTCAGGAGAACCCGGGCTCAAATTAACCGAATCTGTTGATAACTTCAGTTACGCAAGATTGCGGCTCTTCTATAATAATTTGTCAAACTAAATTCAAATTTTGTTAAAACTGCTATCCAAGTAAAGGAAAACATGAGCGTATAGTATTGAAATGAAAAAGGTAGATATTTTCGATGATCTTGATATGCTATGTGATCATGTTGAGTTGACTCCTTCTCATAGTAACGTAATTCATACATTGATATATTTGTCTTTAAAAACACATGTTATTTTTTTTAGATATAACAAACAATATGATACGGGTCACCACGACGACAAATAGTAGCGACGATGCCGAGCTATCAACGTTTACCATTCTTTCCTATAACTGCCTTTCTTCAAGTGCTGAAAAACCTAAGATGTTTCCTCGAACAGATCCCAAATATTTGAAGTTTGACTATCGATCGAAGCTATTAGAACAAGAATTTCGTCAATTTAACGCCGACATCGTGTGCTTACAAGAAATTGTTGTGAATGATTTTCATAAATGGTTTACACCAACCATGCTTTTACTAGGGTATGCTGAAGGACTATTTACTAAATGTGAAGAAGCAGAAGATGGAGAAGCGATCTTCTTCAAAAAAGATAAATTTTCTCTAGTGAAACATCGGTCTATTGACTATAATGCTCGAGCAAAGCAAGTTTCTTCTTCGTTGTGTGACAAGAACAGCAGTATTGTGTGCGTATTTGAAATAATCGGTAATCCTCAGAAACAACAATTATGTGTTGTCAATATGCATCTTTCACATCTTTACGAACAGCCAGAAGTCCAACTATTTCAATTAAAAATGCTCATGGCCGAAGTAGAAACAATGGCTTCATCTTTGCCATTGGTATTTGCGGGTGATACCAACAGTTTTTTGTTATCGGTGCCAACCGATTATATTCGTGATGGATGCATATCAAAATCTTCACGATTCTTCAAGCGTTTGCTCTCTGCGTTCACGCCAGTATTCAATGACGACGTGCAAAAAGCCACAGAATATCTTACCGAAAAGCATCGTTACTCCGATGAAAAATTGCTGCCAGCATACAGTAATCAAACATTTGAATTGATCTTTACGGTTTACTGTGCACCATTATTCGGTACCACACCTGATCGTATCTGGTTTCAACAAGACCGCTTACGAGTTATCGAGTTACTTGATCCATTAATGAAAGATGCCGGTCAGACAAGCCTGCGTAATTTCACTTTACCTAATGCGGAGCATCCTAGCGATCATTTACCGATTATGGCTCGATTACAATTGTTGAATGCCGACTAGGCGCTAAATGTCAAACTAAAGAACAATTCAATAGCTCTTCTATGTTTTTAATCACGCCGTTATCTAACTTTTTGCGATATTTTTCTATTATTTTTCAAAAAATTTTCAAATATACGGTCCACTTAACAGAACAAATGCAATCAACAGTCGGAGTTTTTTCTCGAATCTAATGCAAATAATGAAACAATGGGACGATGCATAGAATAGATGTCTATTTGGGAAACTAATTAGTTAAAAGATTTATACCTATTAGAAGTACGTCAACTGATCCTTCATTGCTACTCGAAAGATTACAAATTACAAAAACGAATGATGAGATTGATTGATGCTATGGTTTGAAGTGCATGTATTAGTCGTAATGATTAGAGTTATGATCTTCTCTTCTTGGACGAACAAATGACGAAAATCATCGAGATTTGACTCCATAATACATTTTATTCTAGTGCGCGCTGTTTCTGGATCTATGTCCGTAGGAAATCAAATGAATATTTTGCGGCTTTCTTTTAGATTCATGTTGGGAAATTGTCAAGCACAAAATTGTAAAGTATCGCTGGTTTCATGAAACACCACGCCAGAATGGTGAACAAAACAAAATGGCTAAAGCATGGATTGATAGTCGATTGACTATTTTTTATTTTTTCGAATTGCGTCGAATCGATCGAAAATGCAATAAACATTTTATCGGAGGACTTTCGCAACAAGATACAACTCTGTGATACTGTCCATGAAATCGAATCTATATATAAATATTTTCAGACTTTGCTTTGCATTCGTTTAATATTTATTGAAAAAATAAACAACATATCCATTTCTTTTTGCCTTTTTAAAATTATTCATTCACATTCAAAGAGATCGAATTAACTACTCTTGTATAATTAGTTTCGATAGTGGGATCAATGTTTAGGTATTCTAAGACACACGAGTTCGGCTCTTTTCATTTTTGTGGTAATTTTTTGCATCTTCTTCTGGACGTTCCGAAAAAACAAATGTTGACCTACATAGTATTCTGATTTTCTTTCGTTCTTAATGTTGAAAAAGATAATTGCCTATCTTTCGTGTTGTGCGACATATCGGTTTACAAATGGATGTCATGAAGTAGCAAGAATAAACATCTTATGCTGAGAGTCGCGGTACGCTACTTCTCCATTTCGTCTCATGTAACGAATTGATTATTCCACCACTCATTCCAACATTTCATCATTCAAATATTGACAAAATCTGCGAGCGAGCGGTTAATTTCTTTCATTTAGGTAATTTTATATAGTTTTCGAAATAAAACTAAGGTGTTTTAGTTTGAGAGCTAAAGTACACCATTCATGTAGTAGAAAACGACGACTCAGAGCTGCCACCTCTTCTGCTTTTTGAGAACTGTTCTGCTGTTTTCAATATCTTTCCCTAGGCGAACTTTTTTTTGAATTTCTTGACCTGCACAGACCTCAAGATGTGTCCATAGCGCTGGACTTTCTTGCTCAAGAAACTCAAGTTTCTCATGTGCATGCCAAAAGAAGTTCGACTAGGGTAGGTAGATTTTCAAAAATACCGAAAGATATTTTCTTCTGCATTGTTTGAAATCGTTGAACGAAAATTTGTGAAGAGCACATGTATCAGATGAGACTAAAAATTAAAAGAAAAGCGGGCTCAATAATTCTTCATCTCTCTTATTATTATTTTATTTTCTGTGATTAAGAGTGTAACTCGAACCTCAAGCGACTAACGAGGAACACTGTTTAGGTGTATGTAACGGAATTTCGATATTTGTTGGATTTCTTGAATCAGCCAACTATCGCTTCATTACGTAGTTAACACACAGAAATCTATATCTTATAATTTTATAAAATATGAGCAGAGAGCATAAAGAACGTCCTTGATTCATTAAATGGCAGCGTGTTTTCGAGTTAAGAAGAGAATGTGTGCGAGCCCCTTACTCGCTCCTCACTCATCCTTTATATAGAACACAATCGTATAGATATCCTTGGCCTTCCTTTCTATCTCTTCGTTTTGTCCTCAATTCAATGCTTGTCATGGATGGAGGACTATTTCATATATCTTGCTCAAAGATTTCCATTATGAATGATATTCTTTGTCAAGGCATTATCTAATCTTTTCCTGCTAGGAAATGTCTGTATAGTTGGCACACCTTCCCACTAAGAGTAGATGATCTCCTGATCATCATATGGGTCAACCGTAGAAACAGACAAGAATCAACAACAAAAAATAATAAGAAGAAAAGTTCAAAGAAAGGAGAAAATGACAAGAAAAAACAGAAAAGGAAAAAGTTCGAATGTTAGAAGTTAGTCGCCTAAAAAGTCTACTTCGCCCCCAGTTCTATGAAAGTTAACATCAGGAATAACTTGAGATGTGAGTTTTGGTTTATTATAACATTAAGCTCTGCTTTGGAACCAATTCACTCATGGTAGGCACTGTAATCATAATATTAGTGCCTGAGCGAACCTTTTTCTTCATGCGATATATAATGATCATCAGAATTATTATTCCGATGATTGCTATTCCTAATAATATATTTCTGGTGATGGCGATCGGGTGAGTTTCCAAGTACTTGATATCTCGAGAGGTGTGTGCTCTTGGAGTACTATTAAGAAACTTCAAAATTGTTTGTACCTCCGACGAAATATATGGTANTTTTTCCCAGTGGTCACTGTTGTTCAATGTCTCTTGGAGGTTGATTAATGGATCGTTTGGTGGAATTACCGACTCGTTATAAATCAGATTAATCGGTTTACCTACAATAAGAGGAGCCCTTGGTATGATGAACTTGTCACATACTAGGGGTTTGTCATTGGTTGTTAAAATTAACGCCATTTTTGGTATGATGACTTCTTCGTTATCTACTACCAGTTCTTGGTCTATGTCATGGTGTGGAATAAAATGACATTTTGATTTTTCTTGAGTTGATATTGCCCAATAATGTCCCACTCTGTGGATAAATACTTTGTCCACAAATGGTTCGACACGGCAATTAAGTAATTTTGAGTCGGTGAGGATCTGATAAAGGCAGTCATCTTCGGTTTCTTTTCGTATAATTGGAGTTTCTCTGCAAAATGGCATGATTTCGAAATCACATGTAGTGGCTTCCTCCTGAGACCATCGGAGAACTTGTTGTGATTTGTGTTCAATGACTAAATATACAGGCATTTGTGCTAACATGACTCGGCGCTGTCCTTGTTTGAACGGTATAGGTACAAGCTTATAAATTGAGAATCGATTTTGTTCTTTATCTGGCGCCGCGAAGTATGAAGTAAAAATTAATTTACCTATTATTACTCCGTTACGTGATGCATCTCGAACTGTTTAAGGTGCAAAATCGATTTGCTGTCGTCCGACGATAGAATATTTTCTATCGATTCATGAATGAAATGTGACTCGATGGCTTGTGTTGCAGCTGCTGATTTGTCCCGCAGTATTATTGTTTGGGATACTAGAGCGCGCAACGTTTGAGCATGGAGTTCCAATATCTCAGCATGTTGATTAACCGTTTTGATTGTGTTATTTAATGCCTTTTGTGTTTCGGCGAGTTCGTTTACTATTTTCAATTGGTCTTCTCTAAGATGAAAAATTTGCGCCTGATTGTCTAAAGTGGCTAAATGTACTGCTTGTAGAGATTCTTTTATATTTCGAACTTCTGCTTTTAAATTCATAATTTGGAATAAGTTGACAACTGATAATGCACCTGCGGCCAAACCTATTCCTATGGTAATAATGGTTGGTATGAAACGTTTTCCGATTTTTCTTGTATACCACCAAATATTCCACACTTTGTCAAGGAACGCAAGAATTGGTGGAGTTGTAACGAATTTTGGTCGCGATGAATAGATGGAATATTCTTTTCGTTCCGAGTGATGAAATGGAGAAGTAGCATACCGCCACTCTCGGTATATGATATTTATTTAGAGCTACTTCATGACTCCAAATCATCTTTATATACGTCAAGAGGAGAGAGAGAGAGAGAGAGAGAGAGAGAGAGAGAGAGAGAATGAACAGAATATAGATAGATGTAACTTTACACAACACTAATGCGATACACATTGGCACACTCATCGTTCATCACTTTGTGCGCAATTGTCACGATGAGAATAAGGTGAAGGATACTCTATTGTCCAACGATATGTTTCGTTGTACTGAATAAGCGCAATCATCGTTCATAGAAATAAGAACGAAAAGGAAACAGAATCTGTAAATGGGAAATGTGGCCATTGTTGACACAGTGTACACATCCAACTCTGATTATTTATGCATTATTCGATAGACTATAGCGAGACAAAAGGAAGATGCACAACTTAAATCTACAAAAAGCGCAATAGATTTCTTTTAAAGGTTGTGCAAATATTGCACACATGACGACAAAATTTCGAGAATATATCAGCATGCATATTTTCAGAAGAACGACTGTTCGACTATAAATTCTTCGAAAATGCTTTTTTGATAGATCATTATCAAAATATACTAACGATAAATGTGTATTAAACGATTTAAGACGTTAATAAATAAAAAAAAGTATATATAAAGTTGACTCTTATCATGAATTCTTTAAAACAAATTTTGATTTACATACATTTCTCCCAATATAGAGTGAATAAGCAGTCGATACGTAAGTTAAATGAAAAATATAACCTACGTAAAACTATCACTCTACGATATAGATTTTTACTACCATCTTCGAAAACAAATCTTTTGCGTATTATGTTGATAGTCGATAATCAGTTTCAAGACCCGCATAAGCTCATTTTTTACAAAAAATGTTTTTGGTTACAGCTTTTTCTTTTCTTGGATAAGAATAGAAAAACTTATTAGCGAAATGTATTCTATCATTGTGAGATTTTGTGGACGATTTTTCACTTATTTAGATTCTGAGAGATATGGACCTGAAACTTTGAGGTTATTTAGCACTACACATGAGGATATAGTTCTGAAATTTATTACTCTAACACCTTTTTCCATTCCTGCTTTTTCGATTGCTTCTTCTCGAGCTGAGAAAATGATAGAATTTGGTTACGAATACGTCTCTGATAGTCCGTTTGATTCTAGTCCCGGGTGTCCTTTAGATCATATCGATAGCCGATGAGAATAAAAAATTTTGGTATGGCAACTGCCAATAGTATTCATATTAAAGAGGTTTTATCGTATATCTCCACTTCACATTATGAGGATCGGACACAATAGTGCATTTCTCTCTTATTTGTCTTTCCGTATCATATGCGTCTCGAGTTTTTCAATTGATTCTTTTTAGTTTTTAGCAAGCTATACCGTACCTCAACCTCACGAATATTATCTTCCTCTGTCGAATGCTGAAATTCGCTCGAATATATTTTCATTACATTAAATTTATCATTCTCATAAGTTTAATTCTGGTTGCAATGTTACTTCAATCTGTTCGCAAAGTTGATTCAGAAAATGTTGAGTATAAAATGAGAAACACAACAATATCACCTCTTTCTTTCAACTTTGCTTTTATCATACTTACATTATTCATTGGATTTACTGTCAAGCAAATCATATATCATACATTATTCTAAAATACAGTTATCTTCTACATCAGTCTTTTACGCAGTTTAGAAATTCTGCCACTATATTATTTCTATCAGTTTATTTACACTGATATGTCCAAGTTCGATCGCATTTCAAATGGTGGAATGATTTTGTATATTTTATTGATTAGTTTAAAATTTACATTCCAAGACAGTATCAAATTCGATTAAGAAAAATACATATTGAATATATGCTACACATTTTTATATTATGGAAAAATGGATTTACTAAATACGATTTATTAATTCTTCTAAATCGGATATTGATTATCAATTTATACTCCAATGAAACTCAATGGAAAAAGTTGATTTCATTTGCAAAATTTAATCCAAATGAAACTAAACCAATCCGTCGTCTTAGCAAAAATCAATTAACTCAATTATTTCCGCCGATAAATATCACTTATGAAATTTTGATCATTCGATCGATTATCATCTATTATTTTATCATACGAATATATACGGGTCAATAGAATAATCAAGCTGAAATCGATATTGATATCTATCAACCGTCGCATTTGTATTCTATGTATTGTAGAATAAGTCGTGTTATCAATGAAAATTGTTTGAACATAATTCGAAATAAGTTTTAACCAATGACGACAATAAAACGTGAACGAAGCGATAATACAACCGACCGGTCGAATTGTCTTAGATTTATATGAAAACGATGGTAAAACGCCGAGAATTCATTTAGTTGGTGATGATATTGACATTCAACCTGATGATGTCCTCGTTGGCTTTGTCGGACTTACAGGACGAGGAAAAGTCAATTATTAAGATGTTTAACTGGTCATCAAATATTCAAATCTGGAAGTCGACCAACGACATACTTTAGTTTGGATGCATCATGTGGTCATCGAATAAAACAAGAAAATAGTTACAAATACGAAGAAATGAAATTAACTGTCGCCGTTATTACGAAATATATCGATGATTTATTACAAAAAACTTCATTTATGTGTGTTTGTTTTCGATAATTGAGGGTGTTGAGTTTTCAAATGAAAATAATTTAGAAATATTATTGTCGAATTTATCAATTTCTGATTCAAATGGAAGATATTTATAACTCTTCACATCTTGTTAATGTTCAAGGTTTTCGACCTCCGATGGTTATCATCGCAATGTAAATTGGTTTTAGTATACCTCCAAAAACTTAGTCAGACCTAGGGTAATCGAGATCTGCGAGTCTGAGTTGATAGAGAGATATTCATGAAATTTTCAATTGAGTATTTGCGCTTCTATTGTTGTATTTAGAAAAGTATAAAATAGTTCTTGTCAGATGCTTGTAATCAACACAAATTTAATTTCATAAAAAACGAGATAGTTCATGAACGCTTACATTAGACTACATACGGAAGACACCACATTTGATTTCGCCAAAAGATCCGAAGATAACTGAAGTTCTTCTGTCTGATGAGCAAAAGCTTCAATCAATTCTTGACGCAATTCTTCATTAGCAACGGGTATTTGTATTTGTTCTTGACTGCCATATACTACTATAGTGTTGCCAGTGACAGTGACCGCATTTCCCTGCAGAAGTGCAACAACAGTTATAATACGAAGCCACACAGCATTCTTTGTATGTAGAAACACCTTAATGAATTGATCTGGAGGAAGAGTTCTCAACGTACCAAATATACCTGCACTGATCTTTTCAAAAAGTTTCGAAATTGTATCGGAGGATAACTGCGTTAATCCTGAGAACGAAAGAAGAATCTTTTCAAGTGCTCCATTGGCACTACTAGATCCAATAACACGATCACGTGCACCCAATAATCCATTGATTACATCATTGGTTGCTGCTTTTTCACCCATTTCCCCAATAACTTCACAAGCAGTCTCGCTGACAAACATCGATTCATCCTGCAGTGCAATCACCAGTCCATGGATCACGTCATTAGTCGCTGCTTTTTCACCAATTTTCCCGAGAGATTTACATACTGCCCGCTTGACATGATCATCCTCACTTCCAAGGGCAGTCACCAACCCAGCGATCACTTCATCGGTTGCCGCATTTTTACCCATTCTTCCAAGGGCTTCACATGCTGCAGAGGTGACATTTGAATTCTTATCGTTAAGTGCAGTCACCAGCCCACTAATCACCTTATTGGTTGCTGCCTTTTCACCTATTTCTCCCAGAGAACTGCATGCTTGACGTCTCACATTTGCCAATTTATCTCCAAGTGCAGTAACTAATCCATTGATTATATCATTTGTTGCTGCTTTTTCACCCATTTGCCCAAGAACTTGACATGCACATTCTTTGGCGTGCTCACGCTCGTCCGCATCAGCAAGCACGGCCAGCAGCCTATTGATTATATCATTGGTTGGTGCCTTTTCCCATATTTTCCCGAGAGCTCGACATGCTTTGGTTGCGACATTCCAATCATCGTCCTTAAGTGCAACCAAGAGCGTATTAATGATGTTGCTGGTTGTTGCTTTTTCACCCATTTTTTCTAGCGCATTCCATGCATTCTCTCGAGTATCTGGCCAGAAATTCCCAAGTACAGTGATAAGTCCATTGATCACATCATCGGTTGCTGCTTTTTCACCCATTTTCCCAAGAGCTTCGCATGCAACCTCTTGAACATTGCTGTATTCATCCTTAAGTGCATTTGCGAGCCCATTGATCATGTCAACAGTGACTATTTTTTCACTTATTTCTCCGAGAGCTTTGCAAGCATCTTGTCTAACATTATAACGTTCATGCCGAAGTGCAATCAGCAGTCCGTTGATGACATAATTGATTGGTGCTTTTTCGCCCATTTTCCTCAGAGCTTCACATGCACGCCATCTAACGTTCCCATCCTCATCTCCAAGTGCAGTCACGAGTCTATTGATCACGTCATCGGTTGCTGTTTTTTCACCCATTTGTTCAAGAACTTTGCATGCTTTCTCTCGAACATTTCCATCCTCATCCCCAACTGCAGTAACTAACCTATTGATAATATCATTGGTTGCTGCTTTTTCAGCTAAATCCGCCAGCGCTATACATGCACGCCGTCTAACATTCACATCTTTATCTCCAAGTGCAGTCGCCAACCTATTGATAATATCATTCGTTGTTGCTTTTTCAGCCATTTTATTGAGAGCTTCACGTGCTTTTCGTTTGACAATTGTATCATCATCACCAAGTGCACTCACTAATGCATTGATCACCTCATTATTTGCTGTCTCTCCACCCATTTTCCCAAGAACTTCACATGCTTTCTGTCTTACACTCGTACTCTTATCTCCAAGTGCAGCTACTATTCGATTTCTCACGTCATTGATTGTTACTTTTTTGCTAATTTCTCCCAGAGCTTCACATGCTTCTCGCCTAACAGATTCATTTGCATCTTCAAGTGCAGTCATTAGGCTATTTATGACACCAGCGGCTGTTGCTTTTTCACCCATTTTCCTCAAAGCGCTACATGCACTCGCTCTGATATCCGAACTCTCATCCTGAAGTGCAGCCATGAGCTTATTCATCACATCATCATTTGCTGCTTTTTCACCTATGTTCTCAAGAGTGTTACACGCTAGCTTTCTAATATACCAATGTTCACCGCCAACATGAAGGAGTAGTAGATGAATGAGCTGAGATGATGGATTTGAAATCGGTAGTTGCGAAATCAATGTAAGCACATTCCTTTTCGTGCTCAATTCTTCACTTTCAAGTAGTTTGATCAGTGTATTTTGTATTGTTGAGTCGTCGACTAATGTAGTACTCCTTCGTAATGGCTCTTGAAGCTGTCTATAAATAATATCATGCTTCATGGACACAGCAGTTATTATCGCCTTTGTTATAGAATCCATTAGTTCGGTACGTCGATGAAAATGTGAGCTACTCATAGTCTCTTCCATGCAAGACATAATTAATTGTGTATGTCTTAAGCCAACCAAATCCAATGGCTCTCCTAATATAATCTCCCAGAACGTGTCGACACATGATTCAGTATCAGTCTGAATAAGAAGACCGGATGTAAAGATAAATACTAATTGAAAGCGTTGATTGTACTTGTGAGTTTGAATAAATTCGATAGCTGTTTGACATCCTGGACCATTGAGAGCTTTCACCAAGTATCGTGCAGCAAAATGCTCTTGAAAGCTGAGATGAATAAAATAATGATCTTTTTGTACTTCAATTTTATTACCAATTGATTGATCGTTAATCGATTTTAGGATACCGATATTGAGTAAGCGCGCATAATGCTTTGATGAGTAATCGGTTTCCTTGAAAGTTTTTTGCAGCAAATCTTTTCGTAGAATTATAGTGTTGTTTTCCATTCCTTTAAATGCCAAGGTTTCCAAGAATGTCAATTCCTTTTGACAATCTGCATAAATATCTTCTTTAGTCATTTGAATATCAACATTTTGTTTTGTTAAATATCTTCGACATAACCATTCTGTAATAGAATCATACAATGCTGTAATTGTCAATGTTTTTGTTTCAGACCAATCAGTATCACACCAAATACTACAAATTAGTTCTAAATTAATTGGAATGTGTGCGACACCCCAGATGCTAGGGTTCAATTTTAAGAAGCTTAATAATTTTTGATCTACAGATGTGGTATCTCCAGTCTGATCAAAGAATTGCTTCACATATTCCGCAATATTATCGTCTGTAAAGCCTGTAATTTCCAACTGTACTGTGTACGACAAAGTATTCAAGTAGGGACGAGATGTTATGATATGATGTGGAGTCTTAAGTAACTGTTCGAATACATATTTCAAATGTTCGGGTACGTTTTGCACAATTTCATCATAGCCATCTAAAAGCCATAAAATTCGGCTTTTACCAAACTGTTCTCTCAAGAGTTCATCATCTTTCTCAGAAAGACCATAACCAAAGTATTCCTTTTTTACTAAATCAATCAGAGTATAGTTCGTTCCAGGTGGCAATGGTGGATAACGACTCTCTGTTAAGGAACGTAATGGAATCATAACAAGCAGATCGTATTGTGACCAAATTGCACCTGTGGCCCATTTGTAAGCAACATATTGACAAAATGTTGATTTTCCAATGCCAGCTCGTCCAAGCACGAGTATATTCTTCGTTTGATCCTTACATTTATTAAAAATATCCTTAACATCTATTACAGACTTCACTCCGTAGATCTGTTCAAAGGTACCAATAATCGCACCATTGTTCTGAGCATCACGAAGCTTTCTTTCTTTTTCTTGTTGTTCTGTCGTTTCAACTATGGCTAAATTAATGTAGCTTTGTTCGATTGAAAGAAATTTTGTTGGATTCATTATTCGTTCGATACGACTATTTCGTTGATATTCAAGTCTAATTAGATCGAATAAATAACTTGGTTCATCGACTGGTTGTGACGTTCCAGGTTGCTCCTTTATTCGGTCAATGAGTTGTCCTGTTTTCAAACGTACGTTCTCTGCAGAAACATCTCGAAAATTTATATATTGGTATCCCGCGGTTATCAATCCCAGCCATGTGGAAGGCTGCCATCCTTTATCACCAAGCATGCATGGAATGATACGCTTGCCCCGTTTTTTTGCATACTGTAGTTCAAGTTTACAATTCTCGGATTTCTGATAATCTGGTGTCATGAAACAACAGACGATTGCAGCATTTTCGATTCCATCAGCCATACTAAACAAAAAATGAAGTACAATTATAACATTAAAGCAAGAACATCGATACCTTTCATATATATTGTCTTTCATGTCTCCTTGTATATCAAACCAAATTGGAATATTTTCATCTTTTAGAATTTGATAGATCTTGGATACGATAGTTTGACTGTTCCAATTATAAGACAACATAACATGTTTCCCTCCATTGAGTACCACTTGTTTACAGTCATTGTTTTCTGTTTTACCATCAATAGAATCTGTATTGTTCGCGGAAACGGTAGAATCGGTACATGTGTGTTCCATATTGTTCAATGGCTAAAAAGTAAACAAGAATATGAACAATTGTGCAATAATCATCTTGTCTTACTATTCAAACAAAAATATCTCTCAAATGTACCTCGCGTCATCCATGAACGGCTGATCAAATCTATAGTAACTCGATTGTACTCTCAGATGATCTAGTTGAAGTCCGAGGAACAGCATTGTGTTTCGTAAAAATCGCAAACAAGTTCATGTACTTTGAAGAGAACCAAAAAAAGTTCTAGTCATCATTACTGACGCTGGAAAAATACGATGCTAATGAGTCATTTGCTACAGCTGATCGGAAGTCTAACACAACTATATGTTTATATAGAAAGTCTGATGAAGAACTAGTCTACATATCTACAAAAATTCAAATAGTCTATTGACTTTCTTGGGGCATTTGAATAATTCTCTCAATGAAGGATACGGCAGCTTTTGTGCTTCAAACACTCACCTTTATTTGTTCACTTCGTAAAGAACGCGGTTGTTATGAAATGAAAAGTTAAAAAATAACTGACTGCTTTCTTGCCTATAGTATTTTTTTTCTGTTGTTCGATCAACATCAAGAAGAAGAAAAAGAACCGTGCGGCGAGAAACATTCCGTTGCTATGTATTTTTAATATTTTAAAAGTGCCGTGAATTCCATCACAATTGATGAGAATCATCGAATAGCATAAAAATTTAATCAAAGAATATACTCATAGTTTATGCTTAGATGGATCGCATGACTCAAAAACGATTAAACTGATAATAATCTTCAAGAAAATTATCTATCTAATCGATGATCTGACAGATATTGTGAATCCTTCCCTTCCTCTCGTTCCGCAATAAAAGCACTTGGAATAGTGTCATAAATCGCGATTGACATTTGAACGATTATTTGATGAAGAGTTGATATCTTTATTTTAGAAGTGATAGTAACTATTTCATGTTTCACATTTCAATCCCAGAGGAATTATGCTGTTAAGCCTTTTATTTTTCATAGAATCAGCTCTCTTGTGAACTTCTAAAACTTTAGTTTGAGCGTGTTTATGCCAAGTATACTCAACGAATACAATCATATCGTTTCTTCTATTTCGTTTGAAAACCATGGATTTTCCCCACCCAAATGCCATAGAGCAACACCACCGATCGGCATGTTAAGCAATGCATTCCATTTCGCTTGTACACTGATTTGATCACTTGCTACAGTCACGTCTTCGTTTGTCTCTCTACAGACATATCATCAAAATTTGACTTTTCACGAAATTTATTAGTTTTTCCCAATTCTAAGTTGGATAGCAGAAGAAAGTGAAATTGCTATCAATTGTAAATAGAGTAACTAAGTGCCTGTTATGTATTCATCAATCTTTCAAATCGGTAGTTTTCACAGGAAAGAAAATAATTAAGAAACAGTGGAAACTAGTTCTCATCAATTGTTCTTTGCCATTGACGTGTAAATGGATTGTAGAGAAGATAAAATTGTTCTTCTTTTGTAAAATGTTTGACATTGAGATAATCGAGATCGAATGAAGATTTTCATTGGATAGTTCGATGATAAATGGTTCTTCATTAAATTGTTGTTCGATTTGACCGTTAGTGATCAATTGAATAGATTTGAAGATTGTATATGGAATATCTGGATCGAGAGCGTCGATATAGATTCTTGATTTATTTGTATTCTTATGAATTTGACATCGAATACGAATACGTCGTCGAAGAATCCAAGTTGGAATTGGTATGCTTAATCTTTTCACCAGTTCTTCCATGATTCTATCACAGAATGAATGAATATTCAAACTTCCACAATGATGTAACGGAGTACGTTGAAGATTTCCAATAATTAATTTTTTGGTTTCTCTTTGCTACTCGTTCGGGAATCTCAGCTGCTGATGTCACAGACAAACATCTGCTTTTTCCGCATGAAGACGAGCTTTACTAAGTTGATCTTTAGGCAAATTTTCTCCAAAACTACTAAGTGAATCTGCACGACCTGTATCCGTATCAAAATCTCGTAAATATTTCGAATCACAAACAGCACATATTTCTAAATTCATATTTCCATGTAATTCAGCTAGATGAGTTGATTTTATCCCACTACGTAAATGTAAACCATCACAATTTTGAGATATTAAACATTTGACAATACCACGATGTTGCAATTCAACAAGAGCCCTATAATCAAGATACAGAGATGTATTTCAGATCCTGATTAAGAGAAAACGAATACATATGACTAAGTGATGGACAATTGTTTCTGCTATTCTCGATCGAGATCTTTCATTACAAAATATCGATAGATAACAAAAGAAGAATGTCTACGATATTGATGTTGATACTCCAGCACCTTATACACAAATAGAGTTGAAAAGACGACTAAAAACAACTAGATATACCTGTAAATACAATCAAATGTCGACTTTCTTTTATCCATTGTGTCAATAGATCTAATTTAGCATCAAAATCTGTTTCTGAATCAAAATATTCTTTTTTACATTCAGGATTCGAAATATCATGAGCCATATTTAGTGATTGATTTTGCAAGAAGAATGCAAGAGAACAAAATGTATTATATGACACATGTCTTACGCAATAAGCGATCTACTATTTTGTAGTGTCATGTGATTTTTATTTGTTATTAAAGATATTCTTCTAATACAAATTCTTCTCTCGTTTTTTCTTCCATCCCACATGTACCTTGTGAACAACACATTTCATAATATTCCAATTACAATTCCAAGCTGTACATTTATTGATTTCATAACATTGATCATGTTCATCACAACCAACATTGTTTCTCGGACGAGGACGTGCTGATAATGAAAGGACCAGGGACACAAATCCATCGATTTCCGTCCTATTTCGTTGTATAGCCAGTAGATCAGAGAGTAGTGATTTTCACATAATAGATATAACTTTTCGAAGGATACAAAATGATGCTAAAATGTTACGTATAGGAAGAACAGGATAAAATAATGACGATGAGAGAACGAAAAAGAATAGAGTCGAAGGTCAGCAGAAAGAATGAACAAACACATTAAAGTGAAGACGAGCACCAGTTCGGAGAGAAATGAGGATGAACGAACGATGGGCATAAAAGTTTTCTTACCATACGATCAATTAATCACAGATTCTTTATAAGACCAACGATCTTTGAACAATAATGAAATAAATAAAAACCCAAAATTTTAGTCTTTGTTTCTGTCAGCCAACCAAGCGTAAGCCTCCACATGCAATATCAAATCGAAGAAAAATTTGCATCTTATTAACAACTATTTACACACTCAGTATAATTACTTTGAATATTTATATTTTTTTCAAATCTAATAATCACCAAAATCATCACGATTTTCAGGACATGGGTTCTTATAAATCCATATTTAGTAGAGAAAAGAGTTTCTTGAAAATGAAAAACACGTTAGTTTCATTAATTTGATTTAAAAAATTAGCAAACAATTTTAGAATTGCTTTCGTGTCATTATTTTCTCCTCTCCGTACATTTATCAGCTTTTTAAAAAATTAAAGTAATATTCTCGTATCTGTAATAACCAAATGGATTGAATGCGCTTTTATATTCCATGCAGATGTGTTCATTTAATATTTTTTCTTTTAAGAGAAAGTAACTACACAGTTGATGAGCGAACTTTTATTTATATGACCAAAATGAATGTTATTTTTTTTATCAATCTATGGTTTTCTATCTCAATCGGTGGTGTGAAATCAGGCGGTAAGTCATCGCTGAGAAAACTTGCAGATGAGAAGTTCATTTTTAATATAAGTTGACTATTGGAAATCTCTAAATTATTCGCTAGTTAAAAAAGTCAGAAATTAAATCAGTCTGTAAAAAAAACAACGAATTTGTTATAGAAATCTACCGCAATACACCGAAACTGTGTCCAAATGCATCATGGAATCTAACAGCTATTACTTTCGCTAATAAATCAATTGTGGGTGAAACCCCGTGGAATGTGTTCATTTCCAGGACAAATACAATATTTGTAACAAGTCGGCACATCGGTTCCATTGTCATATGGGATAATGAAAGCACAGTGCCAACAAGAAATATTACTGATAATCTACATCAACCGTATGGTCTGTTCGGCACTAATAATGGGGATATTTATATTGATAATGGATTGTCAAACTATCGAGTAGAGAAATGGACAGCTAATGCAACGGGTTATACTACGGCAATGCACGTCTGCGCATCATGTCAGGGTCTTTTCATTGATATCAATGATAACCTACATTGTACATTAAATACAATGCATCAAGTCATTGTGAAATCATTAAATGATCGTATGAACATATGGAAAGTCGAAGCTGGAATAGGTGTCGCAGGTTCAACTCCATCGACACTAAGAGGTCCTCGTGGAATCTATGTTGATATCTATCTTAGTTTGTATGTTGCTGATTCACTCAATAATCGAATTCAAAAGTTTGCATTTGGACAATTGAATGGAACAACAGTTGTCGGCAGTGGCCCTTCAGGAGTAGTTGGAATTAGTTTGGCTTCACCAGCTGCAATTACAATGGATGCTGATGGATATCTTTTCATCTGTGATCAAAATAAGCATCGTATTGTTGGTTCTGATCGTTATGGTTTTCGATGCATAGTTGCATGTTCCGGTTTTACTAGATCGGGTCCGGCTGGCTTATCGTTCCCGAGATCTTTAGATTTTGATAGTTATGGTAACCTATATGTTGTTGATTATAACAACAGTAGATTTCAGAAATTCTTATTAACACAGAATTCATGCGGTAAAGTAGACTTGTTCCGAATTTAATATGCAAATAAACTGAAAATACAACTAACGGAAGATTTTTTCACTCTAGACGAAACAACAACAACAGCAAGCACTGAAGTCACAACATCTTCACCTGTACTCATAAGTATTACAGTTCCATCATACAATCAACCAAAGTTCGATTCATCTACAGTTTGGAGTGAAAATGCAGTTACATTTGCAAATAGTACTATCATTGGGACGAATCCTAATGGACTATTTGTCGACGTCAACAATACTATTTATGTTGCTAATCGTGCAAATAGTCGAGTTCATATTTGGTTACAAGGAGATACATTACCTGCAAGAAATATTACAACTAATCTCAATAGTCCTTACAGCGTTTTTGCGGCTAGTAACGATGATATTTATATTGACAATGGATTTGCAAATGGTCGAATCGATAGATGGACAATGAATGAATCGAATAGTGCAGTTATGTCGGTTACAGCCGCATGTTACGATATATTTATTGATATTGCAAATAGTATTTATTGTTCAATGTACAATCAAAGTCAAGTAATGATGAAGACATTAGGTAGCAGTTCAAATATGTGGATAGTAGCTGCTGGAACGGGTTGTGTCGGATCAGGATCTAACCAATTGAATGGTTCTCGTGGAATCCATGTTGATCAAGATCTTAATTTATATGTTGCTGACTGTGGAAATAATCGTGTTCAAAAGTTTCTAACTCTACAAATAGATGCAATCACAATTGCTGGTAGTTCAGCACCTGGAACTATTTCACTTAATTGTCCATCTGATGTTGTTCTTGATGGTGATGGATATTTATTTATTGTTGATAGAAACAATCATCGTATTGTTGGATCTTCATCGAACGGTTATCAGTGTATTATTGGCTGTTCTGGTAGTGGTTCAACAATCTCTCAGTTATCATTTCCACAAAGCATGGCATTCGATAGTTACGGCAATTTGTATGTTACAGATTCAAGCAACGATCGAATACAGAAGTTCGCCATTGAAAAAAATGATTCTGGTAAGCGATTTTAACAGTGGGAGTTCTTAACTGAATATTGTTTGTAACGGTTAAGAATATACGTATTTTTTGAACAGCAAAATTTTTTTTCCTCAACGAAATAAAATATAATTTACCGCCTCTTTTGTTTCAGCAGTAACAACAACAACTAGTATTAGTATCAGTACATCAACAATAACTAGTACTACTACAACAACAGCTACTACAACGAGCACAACAACAACTAGTACCAGTACATCAACAGCTACTACAACTACTACAACAATAACTAGTACTACTACTACAACAACTAGTACTACTACAACAACAGCTACTACAACGAGCACAACAACAACTAGTACTAGTATATCAACAATAACAACATCAACATTAACAACAGATGCCACAATTTCAAAGTCAATAATCAATCATGGATCTATTTTCATTCTTCAAATTATTTTACTAATTGCTTTATTTTATTTTTAAATTCATCAAAAAAAACTGGAGCTTCGATGTTGTTTTGTTGCTTTAAATGGATATTTCATTTTACTTCGCTTGATAAAAATAAGTGCAAATAACCTTTTAATCCATTAAAATTGTTCAGAATTGTCGAGACACCGCACGACTATCCTATTTGATTCGTTTTTTGTTTTGCTTTCGAATATTAAGCTCTTCCATTGTTCAACATCAAAATACTTCTCATCTCGATATTGATTAAATATTAGTGCAGTTAAACATGGCATTTGTTGTAACAAAGGACGGGGGACTTTAAGAAGTACTTAGGTCTGACCAAAAGTTCCCAGATTAGTATTGGTAATTTTATAAGCCAATTGATATCGAAGAGTGCTGTGTATAAGTAAATAGAGGAATGTCTTCTCTATAATACCATATATAATAAGTCTCTTTTGGACTTAGTTATTGTATGTTTTTTCGAGAATCTTTAATTCGACCTAAAAAATTTTTTTTTTAAATGGATAAAGAATACAATCGATACTATATAAAGATTCGAACTATTTTGGGAATCAATCCAAAGACAATTCATGAAGAACTTACAACAGCTTTGGGACCCAATACTCTATCATATCCAACAGTAGCATAATGGGCAAAACAAGAACGTGTTCGAATTTGCCGTGAAAATTTAGCAAAATTTCGTGATGGTTCTTGGCGATTGTGTGATATTGTGACTGGTGATGAAACGTGGATTTATCATAGGCAAATTGGTCGCAGGGCGACTAACAAGGCTTGGATTAGTGAAGGCGAATCACGAAAAACTATTGTTCGACGGAGAAAATTCGAACCAAGAAAAGCCACATCGATAGATAACAAATATTATATTGAAAATTGTCTCAAGCCAGTTGTCAAGGAAATATGCAAACAAAGAAAGTCAAATGGCACAAACGGTATCAAATTGCTTCATGATAATGCTCAACCACATTCTCATTCGAACGTTATTAACTATCTAACAGAAGAAGGTATCAATATAATGCCACATCCACCATATTCTCCTGATCTTGCTCCATGCGACTATTGGTTAAATGATTATATTAAGTCAAATTTAACTGATCTAGATGATTGTTAGAAAGAATGGAACTTTGTATAAATAATCATGGTGACTACTTCGAACATTTGATAAAATAAAATTGAAACTTTCTTGTTGTCTTGATATATTCTTTTAATAATCTGGGAACTTTTGGTCAGACCTAAGTAATAGAATACTCTTTCTCTAACCAAATTTTACGGAAATCAGCTAGATTGTCATTCCAATGAAGACAGGTTGTATAAAAATGAGAATGTCTTCCGGAGTAACGGAGAAGTACAACCAAATAAACGAAATGGTTTTATCATACTAATTCGTTGACGAATTTTAAGCATTGTAGACTTTAACAGTTTTCCCCAGCCTACTTTTGTAGTAGTATTTAAAATTAGGAACCCATTTAATCAATGTTTGGAAATCATCATTAAAATGAATTTCGAACTTCGGATTGCCGATTGCACGCGCTGATCACATAACGACAGCTTTATCAAAATTAATTTGTTGAACACTAAGTAAATCATCGGCAAACAAATGATTTAAACTACCAGGAAGAGATATATCAAGATCACATTGATACGTAATAAAAATCGTCGGTGTTAATACACTTCCTTGTGGACCACCTTTCTCTATTTCAATAAAGCATCTACGGTTATTTAACCAGGATTCAATCCAATTACAATAAGAAAGAGGAATACCTAATTTCTTTAATTTGCCAATACAACCGAGAAAACATAATTGATCAAATGCGCTTTTAAAATTGATAAAAATGAACACGTGTTTGCAAACGAAATAGGTCGGGTAAGACCAAACATGTCGATTCACAAGTTCCATTCGGTGGTGTTAATGGTCTGTATACAATGCACCATTACATACGGATTTTTCAATTCAAGCAAAAAAAATTCAACAACGTGTTGCTCGTTCGTTGATTCTTCAAATCAATTGTGTCGTTAAACTTACGCAACAAATGCGGACAGAAGACCCACGTTATCTGGAACTTCTAGAACGACTTCGTCATGGAAAATGTAATCATGACGATTAGTTAATTCGCTCAATGATTCGCCTTAGAATAAAGTAGGTGATATTTTTTTTCATTTTTCCTTTCAAGGCTCCAATTCTTGTCTATCGAAATGAAGTGCGAACACATTTAAACAATAAAGCCGTAATAAACGGAATGAATGGAATATTTCGACAGCTTGTCTATGAAGAAACTTCCGTAACAACACACAAAAGTCAAGGTCAAACATTGAAAAACGTTGTAATCGATTTGAATACAAGGTTTTATTGATGAAACCAAGTAAATCACAAACGGGTGAAATGGAAAGACTCGAGTGGTTTTAGTCTTTCAAATTGTAAATATATTATTTTTTGTTAAAATAAAATTTTCCATCAAACTCTACAAAATTCATGTATTTTTATCTTCTAATAACGAAGAAAAAATGTGGGATTGAATCCGAAAATGAGCTTGGAAAATGAGTTTAATTAATGTTTCTATCATAAGAAAATACTAATGGCTTTTCAGTCGAGGGTCAATGCTTGGTGTTGTAACTAAGGCCACTTTTTTTTCAAGTGATCTTCATGAACCGCTGGACTTAAGTACAGTTCGACCTGCTCTACAAGATTGCCAGCAAAACTTATGGTGATTTCCCGACTCAAAACTAAGAAAAACTGAATTTTCTTTCAAAAATCGGTTTCCCATGCATTTTTGCTGGTGTGCTGTAATTAGGATCACAAATTCTGCTTAGTGTTGTTTTTAGGGATTTTGACTGTATTATCAAGTGACAAATAACGTAACTAGATCATGCCGACTATCATTTGACCTAATTTTTTACAATTGAAAATCGACTCTATGATATTCTTCAGTGTCTAGGATATCTGCAAATGACCTTTAAGTAAGAATCTGGGAAACTTTTTCTACACAATATTTTCATCGGAAATACGCTTAGACGCATTAATTCATTGAAATTAATTAGACTATTTTTTTTAATAATGCAAATGCGAAGAGCATTTCTGTATTGCGCATGTCTAAGTGTGGTTTATCAATTGTCAAAAAATGCAAAGACGTTTTCGAACAATATAAGGTCAAAACAAAGAAGAAGGAAAAAACTAGTCGAACCTGATGGAAGCCTCTTTTCTCTCATGATCTGTTTTTCTACTCTTGGATATTAATTACAAAGAGTAGTATAAGAGGTTTCCGCGAAGAATTAATCCCTAAAAGCAGCTTAACCGTTCAGTTCAGATATCTAATCTTTTTCTTCTATTAAAAGGAAGAATATTTTGAGTCCATGTATTATTTTCTGTTTCAGAAGTAATAAACATGTCATCTTACGATGCCCTATTGAATCAAATCAATACAGCTGCGTCAGTATCTTCTATTGCTTTATCCTTCGTTAGTGTTGCATTAGGCGCATTTGGTCTTACTTTTAACGTACTGGTTTTTACTCGACCAGCTCTACGTCAACAACCATGTGCACTCTACTTTTTATCATCAACATTTTATAATTTCTATGTTATGTTAGTATCAATCCCTCTGCGTATTCTTGCTTACAATTTCGGTATTGATTCGGCAAATTACAATCTTGGTTGCTGTAAACTGCAAACATTCTCTTTTTATGTTGCACGTACCATATCGTGTTGGTTAATAGCCGCAGCAACTGTGGATCGATTTTTACACAGTTCAAAAAATACATCCATTCGTCGATTGAGTTCATTGAAAACAGCAAAACTCACAATTGGAATATTGAGTATTGCAGTTCCTCTATTGTACAGTCATATGATTGCGTATTTTGAAATAGCTAATATACGTGATCAATATGGCAATATAGTACCTATATGTAATGCTCAAATAGGTATATATCGAACATTTCTTGGATTCTGGTACATGGTTTGGTATGCATTGTTTCCACCTTTTGTAATGCTTCTTTTTGGTTTACTTACATTGAATAATATTCGTCCAGGTCGTCAAGTAGTACCACGATTACCTGAGACCAATCAAGTTGCTCGCCGAACCGACACTCAACTCTTACGTATGTTAGCTATCCAAGTACTGGTAGTCATCATTTGCATTCTGCCTTTCTCAATATATCGATTGTATGCAACATTTACGGCAAATGAAGTCAAGGATACACTTCGAATTGCCCAAGAAAATTTGGCATTACAACTTGTGGGTACCATGACGTGTTTTGCTCATTCGACTAGTTTCTATTTGTATACATTAACTGGCACTATTTTTCGCAACGAATTTATTACTATCATCGGATGATTTTGGCATCGAAATTAAAATTCAATACAATGAACCATTCGTAGAAAAGACTATAGGAGATGTTATTTCTTTTCAAGTCTCTCTATAACACTCTATTTCTTTTTTATGCTACCTTATATTAATCTTGCGAATTCTCAATAAAATTCTTAATTATACACACTTTATATAAATTAACAACTTAAAAGCCATCCAGATTGATCTTACCGAGAGAACATTCCCAGGTACTCCACTCTGATTTCATTCATTCATACATCATTCGATAGGATACAGAAAGAAGACAAGGGTGAGGATGAAGGTGTTACATTATGCAGAGTTTTGTCATTGAAACTTTTCTATGTTCTTATGAGCCATTCCACGTAAGCCACAACCGAAGGTGCTCAATTGATATCCTCAGATCGGACTCATTTTAATATATGTGATAGAGGAACGAATTCTATGAATTTTGACGAAAGCCGCTTCAAAAATATTGAACCGTTCGGTTTTTATCGTATTTTTACTGGAAGTACTGGAAAATGCACTTTTTCGACGGACGATTTTGTGATGCATAAAAAATAAACAAAGCATCTTCTGTCAAGACTGAATGTTTTAAAAATATCAATACCTAGTTGAGTTCTACGTATACTGTAAGTTTCAGTTTAATTCATTGCATCGTTGATATTGTATGGATCCCGAGATTTAGGAAAAAAGACTTTTCCCAACAATTTTCACTCCTCATATCTCTTCACAAGAGAATCATAGAGGTATGCAATTTTGAACACACGTAGATCTCAGGGTTGTCTAACTACCATAAAACTTTCAGTCGCCCAGTATGAACTATTCGTGCAGGAGAGCTAAAACACGAGCCGGTTTTTAGTCAAAAAGTCGATTTTTGACCTCGATTTTCATGTTTTTTGCTCTGCTTTTTCATAGAGACATGTTTGTATAGGCTAAAAAATTTCACAAATGATAGAAGTTATACCACAATGGAAAATTCGCGCATCAATGCTGTCTTCCCAGTTGATATATCTCGAGAATAATGCATTAATAGCGAATGACAGTAATCATGCGAAAGTTGGTCTGAGTGAAAGTATGACTTTTTATCGTTGTTCTTTTCAACATAGTAGAATTAGATATAGAATCGAAGAAAAAGTACATTTCAGGCAGTTATATAACGCTGGAGGGGAGTACAAGAGCGGTAAAATCATGAATCACCAAAATCAATGAAAATTTTACATAGTCTATATACTCCTATCCTCAAATCAAATATGAAAAAAAATCTGAACAAAACGGGATTATATACCTGTCTGAGATCGACTTTATGTCGCATTGTATTTGAAAAAGCAGACAAAAGCTAAAGTTTACTACTACACCAGTCGATAGAACAAGTATAGTACTTCATAATATCACCTTCGCAAATATTCTCACAATCTAATACCAAGAGAAATATGACGCACAAAAGTTAAATTTTCCATCATAACGGTTGTTCCATGTTATGAGGTCTCGGATTATTACAAATTTCAAGTTTCTACGATGAAATTTTTTGTGTCCCAAGCCAATTTCTATACAAAGTTGTAGACCCATGCGACGAAAAGTCTATGGTGTATGCAGAACTCAACTGGGTATTGATATTTCTAAATCATTCAATCGTAATAGACGATGCTTTGTTTGCTTTTTACGTCTCGCAAAATCGGCTGTGGCTTACGTGGAATAACTCATAAAATCCTATCGTTATTGTTTGTCAGACAAAAGAAAAAAATGTCTTTGTGAATAAATCGTAATTTTCTTAGTGACAAACTTAAAATTGTGTTACTTGGCAGTGTCAAATTACGAAAACTATAATTAAAAGAGCAACAGAAAAGATTCGAATTTTTTTACCTTTAGATAGATAAAAGCACGAGAAAAACGAAAATAGAAAAAGGCCATCATGTTTATACTTATCTTATGACGATATCAAAAAAAAGAAAGTAATTGAATGTGTATACATGCATTTTCGCTGAAGGAGTCACACTATAAAACTATATGAAGTTTCGTAATCGAACGACATTTGAATATATTTGATTCTCAATCTGAATTTACAAACATTTACAGAGATGAGTTCCGTCGCCGCAACAAGTTCGATTACGAAAAAATTTCTCGATGAAGTAAATAATACACGGCCAATGATTTATGCAGCACGTCCGTTGCTGCTCGAGTATGTACTGAAAAACAGTCGTTCCGGCGATATTCAGAGTGTCATCAATGCGATTGATAAATTTGCACAGACACAACAATGGCTCATGAATGTCGGTGATAAGAAAGGCGAAATTCTAGATAATGCAATTCGATCTCGACAACCCAAAACTGTGCTTGAACTTGGTATGGATTTTTTCTGGTAATGTTGATTTGTAACTGTTATCTGGTTTCAGGTACTTTTCTTGGCTATAGTTCATTGAGAATTGCAAATGAAACAACTGAAGATGTTCTAATAGTTTCAGTTGAAGTAAATGCCGAGTCAGCAGAAATTGCAAGTCAAATTCATGAACATGCTGGTGTATCAAATCGTATTCATATTGTAGTTGAGCCTAGCAACAAAGCCATTTCTCGTCTTCGTGATCGATTCAAAGTTGATGCATTCGATTTGATCTTTATCGATCATTTGAAAAATCTATATGTATCTGATTTTAAATTACTTGAACAAGAAGGTCTTATTAAACAAGGCACGACTATTGTAGCAGATAATGTAATCTGCCCAGGTGTTCCAGACTACTTGGAATATGTGCGAAATAATCCAACATATTCTTCAACTTTTTATGAATCAACAGTTGAATATCGGGATGATATTCCTGATGGTGTGGAAATTACCGTACGATTATAATCGAAGACATATTTCTGACTTGAAACTTTTCATAAAATCCTATGCTTATTTCATAATGATTAATTTTTTCTGAAGTTTTACATATTTGACTAATAATTATATCTCAATAAAGAAATCTTTTTTTTCGAAATCCTATTGAATCTAACATAATTTTGTTCAAAACGACGCGGGACGTTAAGAGATTTTCTTAGTTTTGTCTCAAATAATCATTTTTAAGCACATTGCACGACACATCTATATACGTCAAACATGCATAACGTATGATCCAAAAGTAATGAGACAAATGTTTACTATTGCTGCAAAAAAAGTTTTCGTCGTGTCGGCATACTTTTTTTCATTCGATAGAGCAAACAAAACTGTATATAATACAATAATTAACAAATGGTAGATACTCCTTTTCAATAGATTTTCAAAAGTTTTAGCCTCCCAATTATTTTCGTTGTGCAAAGGAATTCGATGATTTGATAAAAATGTTGAACTTCATGTGCGTAATGCGAAGCACCATATTGTCGGGCAAATTTGCGTTGACTGAGGTCAGTTTTGTTATTCACCTTTTTCACTAGTGATCTAACTTGTCCATTGGAAATTTTCGATGGTCGATCGGATTTCGGAAAGAAAGTTGATTTGCCATATACAGCATACTTTTTAGTATCCAATACAACGTTGAGCGAGGAATTCTTGCTTTCAAACAATGAGAAATTGTTGCTTTTTTTCGCATTTTTTTTTGATTTTCATAGAATGTAACAACTATGATTTTAGGTGTTAAAAGAAAACTTTTGAAAATCTGTTGAAAAGGAGTATCTACTATTTGTTAATTATTGTATTATATACAGTTTTGTTTGCTCTATCGAATGAAAAAAAAGTATGTCAATACGATGAAAATTTTTTTTGCAGCATTAGTAAACAGTTTGTCTCATTACTTTTGGATCATACGTTATTCAAGTTGATTGGCAGATTATCATTGCGGAATAGTATCTAAAAGATTAATATTATATTCTATATCCAATTGTCGAAATGAAAGGAAGTTTCTTTTATAAAGTTGAATATTTTTGAATTCGACAAGTTCTATTCTATATAAGACAAAAGCAGTATTGTCAAGATTTTCATTTTCTTCGCTTAATTCAGGCGCTTCACTATTCGCTGACGAACTTTGTTAAACTGATGAATCATTAGCTGAATTTGCTGATACTACTGATTGATCCATTATTAGAAACAAGTGTTGGATATGGTGTCGCTGGTTCCTACAAAACGAGGGAACTTTCGTAATTTTCAATATGTATGAATTTTATTTTTTTCTTGATATTACCAGATGCCGAGAAATTCTCTTTATATAGTGTATGTCGACGTTGCAAACGTTCACGAAGTGTTAAATTGGTTCTTCGAATTCTTTGAACACCATCCTTATGATACAAATAAGTTAATTCAATGATAATCATTAAACAAAATTTAAATCCTCACCAAGAACGCATTTGAATAGCCAGGAAATTCGACAACAATCTCTGATGTCAAATGATTTCTCATGAAATCACGATGTTTTACGGGACGTCCTGATCCTGCTCGAGAATACTTCAAACGATACTCTTTAACTGTATCATTGTCCAAATGTTCACCTCGTTTACGCTTGAGTTTAGTTTATAAAGCATCTTTCCATAGACCCTAAATGGCATAAAAATAGTTTAATTCATTTGTATTTCTTGCCACAGACAATCTCAGGAATTGTACTATTGCAGTGCCAATCATATCGATTAGAATTTGCCGATTTGCACAATGTGGTCCAAAACGACTTCATTTCCCATCTTAATATCTTTTGTCAAACTGTTCAGCATAGATGATACCCATGTCTTAAAGATCACGGTGATTTTGGTGATTACTCACTGAAATAATCGCTGGGATCGAGTGATAATCATTTTGATGAATCGCGATTAATCGGCGATTTTTAAAGAGCTTTCAAAAGTCTTTTTAATTTTTTTTTGTAATATAGTATGCTGCCTACTCTCATTTCTATGGTAGAACAGTATACCATCAATGTGTATAAAAATTGGACGTCGTGGTCTCTAAAACTCGAGCTCAAAATAATTGGATGAAACCACTTCAGGATGACAAGTTGATGCATGTGAGCTAAGATTCGACTCGAAAAGTTTCTTTGGAAACAAAAATTTGCAAAATTTGCTAGTAAATGTTGAAGCATATATATATATATATATATATCAATATTTTGAGCTTTCTCAGAGATGAGAAAATACATATGTTAATAAAAAAAGTTTTATAAATGGAAAACTTCAATAATAATTGTTGTTATGATGTTAGTTTCTGAATATAGACGAACAAGTTTTTTTATGGTTTTTTTCGGAACCCATTATATTGATTTTTAAGCAAATAGAAAGTTTTATTTAAATATCATGTAATAAGTAGAGTGCAAAAAAAATGCCGTTAGTCTTTAACAAAATTCTATATATTGAAAGCTTTTTTTTGTATGTAATATACAGATGAGGGAGTGGATTGTTTATTTCTCTTTCCTATAGAATAAAATAAATAAAAAAGTAAGCTGCGTCTGATATTTAAAATAGCTTATACACATTTTACCCATGGATTTACAATAGATTGAATATTATTTTTATAGGCAAACTTTCAGCTCGACCGGATGATCCGGTAAGAAATGAGATGAATGTCAGTTCATTGAACTGTGATTCTCACATCCATATTAAGACATGTTTTATTAGCTGCCTATTGTAAGCAAAATTGCATTCATAGGTACGAAAAATGTCGATATGCCGCTAGATTTTGGCAACTCAACTAGTTCTCTAGCATCAATATTGTAATATGACTAAATGGTACTCGAAATGCATGAAGGATAATAATATCATGGTGTCAGTCAGCTGATATATTCTGACACATTATATTCCCTACCTTAGAAAAATCTCACGTATGAAACGGTAATTTTTTTTGCACTACTGTATACTATACAATCAACAAAATCTGACGACAACGACTTTGCACTTGCGAATCATCATAAGAAAGAAACGAAAGAAAGAGAAAAAAGTACGTGTCCTTCAAAATAATTAAGTAGAAAACAAAAAATACTTTTCGAAATAGATTTATACTGTTTTTTTTAGGTCATTTCCAAACCGTACATGACGATGACTGCTTGAGCAACAGTCGAAATCTGGATCGTAAGAATTACTTGAAAATCCACCCCTCAACGCTTTATTTTTCACAAAAATCGAAATGTGTGCTGTCGTCATAAAAAGAGACAAAGATAGACAAAGAAAAAGAGAGAGAGAGAGACGTGTTTTTTATTTCGACTTACCTGCATATACCGAAAAAAATGTCCTCGTTTTTTTGTCCTTATTTTATATTCATAAAAAATTACTAATATTTGCTGTCGTTATAAAGACAGACACATCATTGATGATTAATAGTGAAGGGAACAGATACCTATATATATATATATATATATATTGGTACGTGGCTTTCTGTCCTTCACGTGCTTTTTTTATTCATTTTTGCAGCATTTACATTTGTGCATTACCTCCACCTTTTTAAGGTAAGCGCTCGTCTCCGATTCATAAGCTAACTAACACTCAGTTTGATATTGTGCCGAGTAATAATTATTCCATATATAATTTTTTTTTCTCCTTTCCAAGTAGTTTTGAAATGTTATTGATAGACATAAATGCCCTTCAAAGTCTGAGACTGGAAACTAATGTAAAAAGAACACATAAGATTTACTTTTTTTCTAATGTGGATATTTGCAGTCTGTTTAAAGTCGAGTCAAGTAGATTTACTGATTTTCAGCATATAGAAGTTTTTTGCAGCTTTCCACTAATACGACTTTTCCTTGATTTTTAATAAGCGCATCAGAGACAAAATTTTGATATCATATATATGCCCGTGATGAGTCTTAGCTCAGGCTCATCTTCGAATTCGATCAAGACACTATTAAATCCATTTGAGTAACTTCTGTTTTGATTTTAGAGTAAGAAAATGTCATCTATTTCAGTAGAAATTCCAGTATTACGAATTAATGCAGATAATTTAAAAAATTTAATAAGTTTTATATATAAACATGAAGAACTTTTGAAACAATTTGGTGCAATCAAATTACAAATGAATAGTGATTGCCGATTAGCATTAAAAAAAAGGCGAAAAAACCTTTTGTTACCGGACACTAACAAACGAATCGTTAAAATGTCTGCTAACGATCATGTGTATTCGATACAAACGTCTTCTGAACAGCACAAAAAGACCTATCAAAAAGATTTAATAGTAACAGATGAATGTAGTTTTTGGTCATCATTACATCATTCAATTGATAAAGAACGATATCTAAACAGTGTAACAGTGCCGAACGCAAGTTTTTTTACACAAAAAACATCCCGTTTATATTTTGATATTCATCGGTTACCAAATCAATCACTTCTGAAAATAGGTGGAACTGAATTTACACGACAATTTAACCCTTATGTACGGAGATCACTTAAAGCAGGTGCTATTTTTCCATTGACTTCTTCTCCACATAATCTCTATACTATCGATTATCACCATGAAGGTGGTGACCATCATTGGTATTTTATACCCAATTGCGAGCGACCAAATCTACGACAAGCGCTTCATCTAGAAAATTCATCAATTTGTCTTGATCATGAGCAACTATTTATCGATCCATTTGTATTAGAAAAAAATTGTATTCGATATCATTCAATTGTTCAACAGCCAAGAGAGTTTATTATTATGGCACCTGGAACTCTTGCGCAAGGTTTTACTAACGGTGCAGGTTGGAATGAATCGATTAATTTTGCTTTACCAAATTGGATTCTGGATGGTCATGCAACCAACACTAGTATTCACTACCAATGTGATACTTTGCTGAATTCTGTGCCAAAAATTATTGATCTGAACTTGTTTAGAGATGAACTCATTGAAAAATACATTAGTTCATTTCTCGATATCAACAATAACGAGGGCAAAGCTCGAAACTTTGTAGAAAGTATTGATAAGACAATACCACAAAACAATAATGGAATCTGCTATTCAAAAAATTTGATCACAGATGAATTGACGATCCCATCAAGTGTAGAAATAGATGTTACACCACCAACAACGGTTTCAACTCTTTACACATCGCCACTATCATTAATGGCACCATCAATCGATAGTGTTGTTTTCGATGAAGGCAAAACTCATACACAGTACGACCATTTTCAGTAACAAAACACATTTGAAAGAAGTTATTGAGTAAAATTAATCGTCTATATTTCAGTGAGAGCGATTTTGAAGAAACATTTCACATGGAAACACTTCATGCGGCTCAAACAAATTGCACAACGAACGACCTTCCATTAAACGAAATCACGTCAATGTATGCAATCATTCAGGATAATTCAACAACAAATAATTGCAATATCAACAATAAACTATTTCCTATGGAAGAACTCTTAGATTTATTACCATTAAACTCTGACAACATTCAATCATATTCAAAACAAGTAGACGAATTTATCAAATCAGTAAGAGATCATATAGACTGCATAGAAATCCCTTTGAATAATAAAGAAACATGTCTAAAAACTAGGATAGTCCGATAGATTTCTGTCAGATTATTGAACTCATTGACCTAAATAACGATCAAATTTTCTTCAGACTGAATTGGAGGATTATCGAACAAACCGTCAAGAAAGAAATTATTTGAAAAATAAAAATATACCTGATGAAAGACGAAATGATCGTCGAACATTGTTTCTCTCGGGACTGCAAGCGAATATTAATGTCAATGCCATACGAAAATACTTCATTGGGTCCACAAAAGTTACCATGAAACGATATCGTACAACTTCATATTTAAAGTAACTAAATTATATGCACGTTCGTTTACATTTCAATTCACTCACTATGTTGCTTTAGATATGCTTTTGTTGCCCATCGAACATATCAGGATGCTCAACGTAATCTTTACAAATTTACCAATTCTCATCCATTTGGCTCTCAATGCCAAGCTGAATTTGTCAAAAATAACTCAAATAAAAATAATGAACAAAAAAATAAAATTATGGTCAATCGAATTCCATACAACGTCACTCGCAATGATTTACACAATTTATTTGTCGATTGTCGCATAATAGAATACTATCCAGCACGTGTTATTTGTTCGGAATCTAACAAGTCATCGATCGAAAGTGACACACAAATATTATGGGGGTAAGAAATAAACATCTACATGAATTTCAATTGATTTTTCTACAATTTTTTTATTATGTAGATATGCTACACTTCTTTACGACAATGAACAACTGGCAGCTGCTGCTATTGAACATACGGATCAATACAAAATCGATGGTCAACAACTTACTGCTTCATTGTATTGTAATAAAAAGTCAAAATCTACTCATTAAACAATTAACAACAAATAGTTATAACTGCTCGATTTTCTTTTGTATCTATATTTTAAATAAATGCGAAAATCTCAATCTTACGTCATCTAATTTATCATGTAAGAATGATATATTGAATTGAAATATCTGACATGAGAAGTTTAGACGAAATCTCTCAATGCAAAGAGACAGTCGAGGGAATTAGTAAAATTCCAAGCTTCTCACGTTTCATTCTATTTCGACTCGAATTTCTCTCTCTATAGAAATCAAATCAAAAATTAACAACTTATAGAGTTTCATTTCGTATTTTTGTTTGAATAAAATGATGAGTAACACATTGATTGCTTCTCCGATTTCATTTGTTTTCGATTTAAATATTATTTATTTGAAGAGGATTATTTGTCATCCCGGATGAGGATAAAAACTCGTTGCCTTTTTCTTGTCGATAGTAATATACGGATGATGATCGTTATATGTGTTCTACTTTTAACATTCGTTTTCCAACAAGGTCTCGTTGTTGGACGAATCGTTCAATGCACATCATGGGGAGATCCTCATGTTATTCCGTAAGTTTTCAGTATGCTCAAGTCATCATTGCATTAATATTATTATTATTTAGATTTCCAGCCAATGAAACCAGTTATCCACGAGAAGTTTGGTGTCAAAAATCCGGCTTGATGTGGCTTGTAAAAAACAAATACATTCTATCGACAGTGACAGTTGGTTCAAGACCATATTATGCGTACGATGTAAGTTTCAATTCATGAAATTTTAGAGAAAATCATTTCTAATTCCTATAGTTTCAATTTGTTTTTCGTGATGATAATGGATTGGTCATCTGTGTTGTTGATGGAAAACAAGTTGTACGAGGTTGGGTACCAGACTGTTCTGCCTATGGTACGTAAGTTTATTTGACATTTATAATTGTTCACTTCTGAAATATTGTAGGCGTCAATGTCATTTTGGAAAATCGAGGTGTTACAATAAAATATCCAAAAGTGGACTTTCTTGCTACGATTATCTTTGTAACAAAATCAAATCAAAGAAAAATTCAAATGATTATTTTTCTTTACTTTTCTTTAGTCACAATGGGGTCCTATTGATTCAATCAAAGTCTGGCTAGATTCTTGTTTAGCTAAAGTATCCGACGGTATTTGCAATACTGGATGTTCAGATATTGCCAAAGATTGTCAAACTAGTGTTCCAACTACCACGATTGCAACAACAACTCCAAAACCAACTCCAGAAGAACAAAAAGTTCAAGTTAATGCTGATCAAATCTGTGAAATCTTTATTCAGCAAGCATTGGCCACACTTAATTTTCAAAATGATGATCAACGAATAAGTTTACGAACGGAAATAATAAATAGTAAAACAGCTTGTATCACAGATTTGACGTTGACTGGTGATCTCAAAGTATGAATCGATATTCAATGAATTTGTTCGATTTTAACGAATTGTTTTCACTCAATAGGCAGCAGTGGCCAGTATTCTTAATTTAGCACTGTACAAATTTACATGGAACATCACTTCATACACTAGTCTTTCCTTCAATTTTTCAACGATCATCAATATTGCCATCAATATTAATATACAAATCATTAACATGGCTATACTTACGATTAATGAAACAATTATCTATAGAACACCAACAGGTATTAATCATAGTTTTTAATCTAAAAACTTATTTTCTCTAACAATAGTTAACTTCGAACAAATACATCTGGGTTTTGATAGTCCAGGAAATGATATAGAAGTACTTAGCAATATTTCAACTAGACGACAATGTGTTGAAATATGTATGAATACTTCGAAATGTGTTGCAGTTGCATATCAATTGTCCAATGGAATATGCTTTATCAAAAGTTGTGTTATCCGTCTTACTGCTAAAGTTGGAACCGATGTTGTTCATTTGGCTGTCGGAAGTAAGTTATTCATTTGAAAGCTTGAACTATACACTTTTATTGTATCAATAGAACAAGGACAACCCTTGAGCGGCTTTGATGCTCCAGGCAATAATCTACGAAATTTAACTAACAATAATCTAACAATAAGCGCATGCATTGAAGAATGCAAGAAGAATACGGGTTGTGTCGGTATCTCATTTCGATACGCAGATCGTATGTGCTTTATGAAATATTTTATGAGTCAACTTGTGCAGACACCAGGCGTCGACACTGTATATATAGCAGAACCACGTAAGCTCATTTAGTGTAATGAAACTTGTTATCTTTATTATTATTATTATTATTAAAGATACATGTAATCCTCCATGTCAAAATGGTGGAACATGTGTGGGTAATAATACTTGTGCGTGTTCAAGTGGATATACAGGTTCAATTTGTACTGTTCGTATGTATCAAAATCATTTTTTCCATATACTATAAGAACATTTGTAATATTTCTTTCGATAATAGAGTCTGTTGGCTTATGCACCGATGCCCAAATAAGAAATTCGACTCCTGTTTTATCGATTACATTTGGTGCTGGCACAGCTCGATATTCGAATTCAACAGCTGCTAAATTTGACTTCACAACAACTTATCAACAAAAGTTTTCGGATCCAGTGGATGATGGAATGTTTGGTTTGGTAAATGCGGTTCCAACAAATCGTCCTGCATGGCATGGTGGATCACGTGATCATACAGGCAATACAGGTGGATACATGTTGTTTGTCAATGCAAATCTTCAAGCTGGTCGATTTTACAATGGCACAGTTAAAAATTTGACTGTCGGTGTTCAATATCAGTTTTCGGTTTGGGCAGCCAATGCTGTCAAATCGGGAAATAATCTCTTGGCACCACAAGTACTATTCGAAGTTCGATCTCTAGCAGCTGGTAATGCATTACTCGCTCAGTTAAACAGTGGTTCTATTCCTGAATACAGTAATATGACTTGGAAACAGTACGGTTTATCATTTGTGGCACCAACTACTTCAGTAGTTTTATTAATGATTTCAAATGCACCAGGTGGAAATGGAAATGACTTGGTTCTTGATGATATTGAATTACGAAGATGTATGTCGTAAAAAACTTTTCGCAACAGTTATGACTACTAATTATAACTCTCACACTAATATTTTTTTCACTTTTCTTTTTTCCTTCAACATATATCTATACTCAAACATCTGTACTTGATATCATCAAATAAAACATTTCCAGATCAATTCGAATTCTTATACTTTTTTTTCTTCTAATTCAGGTTCAAAATGTAGTCCATTTTGGAGAATGCCTTCGTCGCAACAAACAACTTATTTCACTTATGTTAATGCTAATACGCATATTAGTAATGATAGCAGTCGTAGTGTTTGTGCTTGGTTTCGTGTTAGCACCTTTAACATTGATAATATCATTGTCGATATCGGCTCATCGAATACCGAATGTAATACACATTTTACATTGATTGTTAGTAATTCAACACATATTCGTGTGTCGGGAATGTGTGACATATTCAATGATGGGCCTATTTTCATTGGACCTGATACATTGTATGATAATGCTTTTCATCAAATATGTATAACATACAATTCTATGAATGCAAGACTATGTACTTATCGAGATTTTCAACCGGCAATATGTACTACTCGAAATAGTCGAGCATACAATACAAGTTTAGGTGATGTACGAATCGGTTGGTGGCCAGCTGAAAATCATCAATTTGTAGGATTAGGAGGCGGACTTATTCAATCGGTAGCATTATTTGAAAATGAAATTTTTGAAGATTGTATCGCCGATGAAATGAATCGCATGGTAAAAGATACAACAATCTCGCCTATGTTCAGTACAAATGAAATTACATTTCAATCAACGTCAGTATCTAGTCGTACCACCACACTATCTACAAGTGAATCAGTTCAAATGCCAATAGTCGAAACAAACACATACATTAGATTTACACTCTCGCTCTCAATTGACAATCGTTATTTAACTCAATTTCAACAACTGGAAAATGACCTTCGTTTCATCTTCATATCAGCTCTTCACATTTATTCAAATCAAATCAAGATTCACATGATCATGCCTTCGAAGCGTACACTAGCGAACATAACAGTACAAGTATTTCTTTTTGATAGTGTCATAGAAAGTGCAGATTCGGTTCTCCAACGAATATATCAACAGTTAACTAACACATCATCGGCTTTTCATCATCACAATTTAACATCTCAATTGACGGCTCAATCGATTTCAGACGTACAACGAATATATATTTGTGATGAAGGTTCAGAACAAGAAACACCGTGTACACCAACCCCAACCCCAATAACAACAACAACAACAACAACAACAACAACAGCAACGACTTCAGAAAATTCTCTAAGAAGAATTCTTCTTGCAGGCATTATTCCCTCGATCTGTATTGTTGTAGTTTTTGGTGTGATCATCATTTCCATAGCGAAATATAGACGACGATACGAACGTTTTCTTTAAATTCCAGTAACTCTACTGGTTCAAAGTTCATTGTAAATTTTCAGTAAAATATTCGACTCACTTGAGCCTAAACTGATTATACGATTATCGTCATATTCTTGCTTTGTGATGCTAATATTCAACCACCAAATCCATACTGAATATTTTCTTGAGGGTGGCGTATAAGACAAGATGTACATATCGATAGACAAATAAAACAAATCAAATGGCAAACACAATGAACTCAATAATTGGACAATGGAATCAATAAGTCACGATGACATCTACAATCAAAAACAAAAGATATCTAAAACGACTCAAGGGGCACAAATCCTTGATCACTTCATTAACATTTCGTTTGTTCAACCTTTGGTGTCAAGTGTTAACCTATCAGATTTCGATCCGATTCGCTCTTAAACTCTTTCTCTCACTCAACTTTTTGTATTGTTGTTAGTCACGCACTGATTATTGAAAGTTGCGTGCATTGTTATTATTCATTTTTATTGGAAAGGAAAAGATATAAAATGTTCACGGATTTTTTTTAACGTACGCCACTACATAGCATTATTCATACTTGGAGGAGCTGGTGTAAGAAACGTAATCACAATAATCATGGCTAATATCAATGCTTGATTTTGATTTCCAGGAATTTCTACGACATCACGACCATAGTTGGCAACCATTTGATTGTTGGCATTGAAGAGGGCAAACATTCCATCTGATGGTGCAAAATGGTTTTTCAATGTAAAAGGTCCATAAACCGTGTTTATTTCTGCTCTAGATTGCGAAAAAGGTTTTCTTATGTTAGCTAATTCGCGACCATCATAATTAGATATTAATCTGTATATCGAGGCAGTGAATATTTTGAAATCTTTTTCAATTGTAATCAAAGGAGTACCGAATCGATCTTCTAGTTGCATACCACTAATGCCTGCAGACCAAAATCTACCACGAATTTGATATACTGGATGAAAATTTTCGTATATCGTAAAGCTTTTGCGGATAGGAATGTTGCTAACTATGGTATAACTTCGTTTAGAATCATAGCGACGCGAACGATGAGTATTTGTAAACATTAGTTTTTGTGTGTGATGAACTACTATTCAAGGTAAGGTATATACGTATATTTTTTTCCGTTCCGCATGATTAATAACAATCGTACTAAATAAATGAGTCATAAACTACGAAAAAACGGAAGTAGCAATAGGATAATTTTATTATTCAAAAAAAAAATGTTTATGTTCGTTGTCTTGACGGATTACCGATCCATGAAGTATTCTTGGGAATTTGATCACTTTTAAGAATTAAAGTATTTGGATATACACGATCGTTACCTTCTAATTTACAACCTGGAAATATCAAAGAGGAATGATCCAAAATGCTGTTACAACCAATGTGAGTTGGTGATAATTGATAAAGACGATGTTCAAAAGTATGGCACTAAATAAAATAAATCAGTTGTAAATCTACTAAATTATAAAAATCATTAAGAATAACATTGCGACCAATGTGTGCTCCACTGCCACGCAATACAGAAACGAGTCATTGTGTATCGCCCAAAAAAATAGCAGCACATGTATAACAATCAGACATGAAAAACCTATAGGACAAAGTGTCAATAAAAACATAAACAACAAAACATACGGCACACATTGCCATTAACAGTTTGCTGACCATAGTAGCTGATAAGATTGCAATTTTTCAGGCATTGCAGCAGCTACATTAGATACGGAAAGATAGATGCTCAATATAGAAAACGAGTTGTCAAAAACAGAATTTGTGAATAAAGAACTTATGAATTGACATTGTTAGTTTGATTATCAATGTGCAGCTAACTCAATGAGAAATTGTTATTGAAAGATTGTTTTGAAAATCGATCATTGACTGTGCTATTTGCAGGTATATTTCACCATTTACGAATGACATTGGTTTAATTAAAACATTGTTTCTTACATGAACACCATGTTGTAAAACACATCGTGTTTACACAGGACAGTTTCTTTTCGTTCAATTTGATCGTATTCTATCAATGATATATATTCTTTGAGATATCTCTTATTTTGACTGGATGATCGGCACGACCAACATAAATATTTCGTTTGTTGTGATTACGAATATGAACAAGAACTGTACTATTCAATGCTCAAATAATGTCGTTGTTTTCCAGCTAACCTTTTTCTGAAGACATTGGGCAATCAATGCAATGACAGTCGACGTAAGTTCGTGAAAGACTGAGCGTATAATTCTTTTGACCGACTTTGTGATAAATAATTTGAAATATTGACAAGTGTTAGTGGCCCAAACGCACTTGTATATCATCGGAATGATTTGGATTAAGTGGACAATAAATTGCCTGTGCTTTAAGAATAGCTACCATATCGACACTTCGTTGAACACATCATTACAATTGATGTCATCAAAATCAACATGATTATCATGAAGAGTAGTACATGTATAGGTTTTCATGATATACATATTAGTCAATGTACTGTTGTGATGGAAGAGAAATGAAGGGCATAGAGACCTAGTAAAACAAGGTCTATTTATTTATTTTTAGTTAATTAATTATGTTGAAAAACAAGAGAAATATTGTCAGCATATGCATCACAGTATGATCCCGAATAACGTTTTGCCACGAGTGAAACAGTTAAATATCGAGTATTCTGCGGTGCTAAACCTGTTTGTTCGCGATATAATAATTTAGTAGTTGAAGCTCGATCAATAGCAAGAACTGGTCCAAGTATGATTTGTGTACCAATCGTTTGAAAAAGATCATTGAGAAAAGTAAGTGACGCAGTCATCGAATCATCTTCATCATAATAACCACCTAACCATGCAGACAAATTATACAAAGTATGATTATTATCAATCACATTGGCATATCCCATCACATTTATCATTTCAGACATATTTCAAGAATCTTCATCACCACCAAAAAAAAGACAATTTCCACACTTACTACAACATATCAACAATAAATAATTGAGATCTGTATTCGTGTTTATTACAAATAGAATTGGTATACCTGGGACCTACTATTGTGTTGAAGACACTATTGGAATTGTTGACATAAGATACTTGTGTCATTGGTGAGACGCGACTATCCATTGGACCTGTTTCAGCATCACCATTAACTATCAAATTACGGCTAAAGGTAATTGCTGAAAAACAATAAATATTATCATTAAATCAAATACAGAAGATGAATTTATATACGTATTGTTGTGATTGATGATAAGACTGCAAAATAAAACGTACTGCTATCCTTATTAATATCCAAACGAAGAACAGATGAATTTTTATAATTATCACGCGTAAATAATTCACAAGAAACTGCATTCACACTTCTAACATAACTATTAAATGAAACAATTGTTACATTGAGTTTCATTAATGGGCATAATTGAGTTAGTTGCCAATATTAATGATGCATTACGTACAATTTATATCGAACCAAAACATAACTAACAAGAATACAATCAATCCCATTTTATCGACCGTTTACAACAACAAAATAAAACTTATGAAATAAGTGTTTAAGCTAAATTTTACATATTTCTTGGTGTGAACATCGCGACCTTCTTTTTCTCTTTCTTTTAATTATTTTTCAGTATGAAAGAAAGTAAAAGACCAATGGAAGTGTCGATGTGTTCACTTTATTCATATCATCGTAGGGAAAACATTTCCTTTTCTATTCATGAACAAAATGACCTCAACTTTTATTAGATAGGTTATTCTAGTAATGATTTCATTAACATTCAATTTGTTCACATGGTAATTGTTCTTTGAATAATGAAAATGTATTAACAATAAGATAAGCAACGATCGAACCTATCAAAACACCAAATTGTACATTGGCACCAAACCAAAGCATTCCATTCGATGAATTAGAAGTCCGAATATAATTGGCAATGACAAGACGAGAGTAACCAAGAAGAACGAATGTACTTAACCAAATAATCAAAACAAAAACAATGCCTTTCATGGTATTCACAAATGGTGAACAAGGACTTTTCGATTAAGACAATCATCACTAATACATAACGTTGACTGATCAATCGTTTTATTGTACCAAATAACCATACAAGTGGTAACATCCATCACGTAAGAATCGTTCCTAAATAAAACATGAGCTGAAATTGAGAAAAACATTCCAAATATAATTGAACTTGTATAAGGACGGGGGACGTTAAGACGGGAAATCGGCCCCCTACCTAAATATCACTTTTTCACCTGGAATTGCATAATTATGGTAAAAATATTCATTTTTTATTGAAATCTTGCTTCTAAAACCAATATTATCTATATATCGCAGTGTCTTGCCATACCCCAGCTATACTATTTTCACTTTCAAAATTTTTTTTTCTACACTTTTA
>JGI26540J51217_10000480_pt1 | contig 46727 bp, 47 predicted proteins | sample ThiBio_1000_plan_2_FD_51217 | JGI IMG/M metagenome (IMG submission 51217)
GAGGCAGGTTGCGGTACTCGGTGGCATTGGTGATGGTGGTTTCCATGATGATTGCTCCTTTCGAGCATGGTTAAGAGTTGAATGAATAGAGCGGAGACGCACTGGCTGTATCCGCTCCAAGGGAGCGGACTAGCCACGAATGGCGGCGTCCGTGAAGGCTTCGGCGAAGCCTTGCAAGCTGAGGTTTTTGTTCCACTCGGCGGCGAAGCCTTCGTGTTGCCTGTGCAGGTCGAGAAGTGCGACATAGTGGCCGCGCACGATAGCGCGGGAAAATTGCTCCACTGCCGCGTAATCGTTGCGCCAGTAATAGGGGTCGAGCGTGAGCTTGCCTGCAATGGGTTTCGACAACTCGAAGCACATCTCCGGGTCGCGCATGGGGTCGCCGTTTTGCTTGCCGTAATGCGCGATGGAAATTGCAGGGAGTCCCAGCGGTCCCGGTTCCGGTGTGGCTTCGATAACGAGTGCCATGTAAGGCGGATTCTCAATCTTGAGGTAGAGGCTAGGCCGGAAGCCTCCGGCCTTTTCGAGAATGCGAAGGATGGTTTGCATCACGCCACCTTCGCCAGTTCTGCATCGGGCATCGTCTCAGTGCGGGACGGCTCCAGTGCGGCAAGAATGACGGCAGAGGTTTGCTGGATAACTTCCAAGCTCTCGGCGAGCAGTGAAGCATTGCCGTGGTACAGGTGGATGTAGTCAGCGGATGCGGTTCCGGCCTCTAGCCCTACAGCTTTGCCGATAACAAACGCGATGGCCTCGGCCTCGGTCTCCCGCACAACCTTAGTGGTGGTCGTGCGCCGCTCGGCCTTGTGCAACATCTCATGCGCCAATTCATGCACAAGCGTGGAAAACTCCTCGGCCTTTGACTGTCCGGGAAGCACGGCAATCCTGCCGCCGTAGCTCATGCCAAGCGCGGGCGCGATCTTCTCGGTAAAGACAAGCTCGATGCCCTGCTTCTCGATAAACAGAAGCAAGCGGTCGCGGTTCTCGCCCACATCGCCGCTGACTTCGTGCATGGCGGGAAGCTCCGCGCCGTCGGTCTGGCTGACATCGAAGACATACGCAGCACGGAAACCAACCAAAACAGCGCGGTTCTGTTTAGTGATGTCCTTCTCGGCCTCTTCCTTCGGTTTGCGCTTGATGCCAATAATGGGAGCAAGAATGCGGATGCCCTTTTCGCCCTTTTTGACACGGCGGCCTAGCTGGTTCCACGCATACATCCCAGCTACGCGGGTCGCGTCCGGCTTTTGACGTGCAATTTCGAGGATGTTTCCGAAGCTGTAATTGTGAAAGCGGCTCATAGCGTCGAGGTACGCTGTTAATGCATCACTGTGTCCCGCCTCAAGCTGTTCAATCAGGCTCTTTACATTGGAGGCAATAATCTCTTTCGCTGTCTGCCGTTGCTGCGGCTGTTTGGGTTTTTGAGTGGACTGGTGATCGCGCTTAGTGGCTGTGGTGTTCATGGGTGCTTCCTCCTTGGCATTTGCCTTTGCTTTTCATGCCGTCGCGGCATGTACCTACATGCCGAACGCCTCCTGGCGAAGGCGGGGGTAGCAAGGCGCAATGGGGAGGGGGATCACCCACCCTTGCAATGAAGCGAAGCGAGAATGGAAAGGGCGAAGCGCAGCGGAGGGCTGCACAAGCGAAGCGCGGAAGCCTGGGGATACCCCTTGCGCCGCGCGATCGGGGCAGAGCCCCTTAGCGGCTTTTGCTGTTGTTTTTGCTTTTCAGGGAATTAGGGTCGGCGTTGCGGGCAGGAACAGGCCCGCTGTGGTGGGAAGCGCAAGACGCCATGCGGCTGAAGCAGGGAGGAGACTTCCTCCCCCTGAGCGCAGAGTAAAGATTATCGCGTAGTGGGGGAATACAATAGAAGGTATATTCCTCAGTTGAAAAGCGGCAGTAGTCTTGGAGAGTTAAAGGGCGGAAACTACGGCCAGAAAATCAAAAATCTCCGCGGCGAAGATCTCAGAATGGTACTCACGCGATCACATCATAGGGGCGCATCATGTCATTGGCCTCATGTTCAAGAATGTGGCAATGCCATAGATAACGGCCCGTATATCCCTGGAATGGAACAATGATGCGGGTAACCGTTTCGGGCGGACATTGTAAGACGTCCTTCCATCCCATTTCATGTTCACCTGGCAGTCTCGCAACATCCGTGTAGCGCAAAGTTTCGTTCGCGAGGTAGTCATCAACGGAGAAGTTCCTTCGATCCAATATTTGGAAGCGGACCATGTGAAGATGGATCGGATGCGTATCCTGCGTCAGGTTTGCGAGGCTCCATATCTCCACCGAATTCAGTTTTACGCGCTCTGTCACTGGATCTACCCAATGCTTCCGGTTAAGGAGCATCACCATTGGTTCGCCATTATCTCCGTCGAATTCATTCAAAGTCATAAGACGTGTGGAGGCAGCCCGCGTCTCGTCAATTCGTTCGACCGGATGCAGCACTTTCGGTAATTGACTGTTGTCCGTTACCGCATCTTTGCCAACACGGAATTGCATGAGTTCCAGGCCGTCGCTCTCCAGAACGATGTTCTCGCCACGTGCGCTGCTAAAGTCGACAATCCAGTCAGTCCGCTCGGCGGGAGATAGGACGAGGCGCTTCATAGCGACAGCTGCAGAGAGCAGTCCTTGGTCCGAACCGATGACATAAAAGCTCTGTCCGTTTGATAACGAAAGGGAGAAGAAGCGCGAGTTTGCGGTGTTTGCAATTCGCAGGCGGTATTTCCGGGCTTCAACCTCGTGATATGGCTTAATTTTGCCGTTAACCACCATGGCATCGCCTAGAAATTCCTGCGCCCAAGCGCCTTCATCTGGCGGATTGGGATAGTAAAGCTGGCCTTGGGGATCGAAGCTCCGGTCATAGATGAGAAGCGGTAACTCGTACTTTCCAGATGGCAGATTCAATGCCTTCTCAACTTCATCACGAATCAGATACCAGCCCATGAGACCGGCAAAGACATTAAAGCGGCTAACTCCCATCGCGTGGTCATGTACCCAGAGTCCGGTTGCATCCTGCCGATTGGGATAGAAGCATAGCTTGCTTTTTCCCGTGCCGAACCAGTCCTCTGGATAGCCGTCGCTGATGCTAGGAACGCGCGCGCCGTGCATGTGCGCGACAGTTCGCGTTTCGGGAGCATTCAGCATTCCGTGCATCGGAGGATCAAGCGAAAGAATGTGCTTTGCGGGCAGATCGTTGATCCAATCGATCAGGACACCTTCATTGCTCTGCACGTCGAACAGTACAGGTGCTGACGTGCTTCCATATGCCCACATTCTTGACGAAGGTAAATCGCGGTGCATTTTGCAAGAGATTTCATGAACGCGGATGGAGTAATAAGGTGCATCCGTTGCACCATGCAATTCTGAAGAACGCCGCCCTTTTGTTTTCTGTAATTCCGGCAGCGGCAATGGATCTACGAATGAGGCCAGCTTCATCGCATCCAGTGTTTTTGCGCGACCGGATGCCAGATGAGGCATCTCCATACCACGTCCCAAAGTGTTGCGCGTACTTTGGGCGATGCTCGGAAAGCTGAGTAGCCCGGTCATAGCCAGGCTGCCCTTCTGCATGAGCCTTCTGCGTGTCCATTGCTTCAATGTGCTCTCTACTTCCCGGCTTCCACCGTTCCTTTATCAGGATCAAGGATGAGCTTTCCGGTGTTCTGCGGCTTGCCCTTGCTGAAATCAAACATGCTCAACAGCGACCCAGATTGGGCATCGAATGAGCCTCCACTGATGCGCTTACCGTCGAGATAAAGGTCTTCTATTAGGCGGATGATCGAAGTCTGATCCGTGACATTGTGATCGACGTAATTTGCTTTCGCCCATGGAGAGATGACAATCAAAGGTAGACGCGGACCGAAGCCGCAACGGCCTTGCGCATGTTCGGTCGCAGGATTCACGCCGGGGAGTGCATTCGTTCCATCGCCACATTTCCCGACGCCATTAAGCGCATCCTGAGTTGTCGATGAGCCATTCACTAGTGGCCCCATTCGGTGGTCATACCATCCATCCGAATCATCATAGGCAATGATGACCGCCGTGTGCTCCCACTCTGGTTGCTTTTGCACGAAGTTGAGGATGCCGACAACCCAGCGCTGTTCATCGAGTGGGCTGGAGTAGCCTGAGTGCCCATCCTCAAAGCCCGGGGCTTTGAGATAGCTCACTGTCGGGAAATTGCCTGCCTTTACGGCGTCGAAGAAATCGTGCGCATCGTACTGATGATTCGCACCACCATCCTTGTTCATTCCGACCACTTTTGGCGATGAAGGACGAACATGCTTCAGGTTGGCCGTTGACTTGTAATACTGAAATGGCTGATGAAAGGCGATATAGTCGCGCTTGTTGACCGCCGTCCACTTCGACATGGAAGAACGTCGGCACCCAGTTGTTCCATTCGGATTCACAACACTGAGATCAAAACCGCCCTGGAAAAAACCCCACGACACGTCTCCCTCTGTGAGCAGGTCGCCGATGTTTCGTCCTGTCATATGGACGAGTGCATCTGAGGTACTCGTACAAAGATCCCCGGCAGGTTGCGGGTCCGCAATCATGGTAAATCCACCATTGCCATCCGCCACAATACCGCCTTCGGCATTTTGGTCGTTGACTACACCGTTGGTTTGGCCGGAAGCCAAGTTGATGGCACCCGGAGTTGACGGCCCGAAGTTCGTGCCGAAGAAGCGGTCGCTGATTGCGAAGTGTTGCGCGTAATTCCAATAGGCAGTAACCGTATTGCCGTCGAAGTAGCCCATGGTAAGGCCGCTTGTTGCAAGGATGCCGACATGCTGTCCGGGAATGCGGGGACCATCGGGGCGTCCCACGGATTTGGGAAAGAGATCCATTTTTCCGCCGTTGAAGGCTTGCTGCTCCGCTCCATAGTTATGGCTCTGATCCGCAGTTCCAGCCTGATTCCGGTCCAAACGAAATGGGTTCGTGCGTCCCAATTCATTCCCGGCATTTAGAAAGTTCGGATTCTGTTTCAGCAGCTTCTCTGTGTACCCATCTATCTTCGGTGTTCCCGGTAGTGCCGTAAATTTGGGATCGCCCTTCGGGTTGAGCGCATGGGGATAGGTACCGAAGTAGTGGTCAAATGAGACATTCTCTTGATAGATCACGACGATATGGCGAATTTGTTTTTTAGCAACGTCGAGATCCGACGCATGGACAGATGCCGCCGTCAGTATTCCCACTAGCCCAACCCATGTTCCGCGGCGCATCCACTCCATCCACTTCATATAGTCTCCATCTAACATTTTCTATGATTTGATTGGTGGCGCGACATTGCGCTCACCTAGATTTGAATCGTCATCGCTAATTGTAGTTTGTAATACGATATATCGCACTCGCCCAACTGCTCCGTGCATTAGTTGACCATCGTCGCGTTACTTCGTCCAACAGCTTCAGCGAGGATCAACTCAGCAACACGTCTACGAATGTCATCGCGAATGGTTCGGACCTCATCCAATGGTCGTCCCTTCGGATCAGCAAGAGGCCAATCATCTCGGCGCAATCCTGGCACATAGGGGCATTTATCGCCGCAACCCATCGTCACAAGAAGCTTGGCTTCTCGCGCCAACTCTTCTGTGAGCTTCTGAGGTCTGGCGTTGCTGAGGTCGATGTCGATTTCCTGCATGACCTCCATTACTTCAGGATGTATTCGGAGGCCGGGTTCGGTTCCTGCGGAAATTGCTTGCGCTTTATCGGGATCGGCAAAGTGGTTGAAGAAAGCCGCTGCCATCTGTGAACGACCGGCATTATGAACACAGGCAAAAATTACCTTATACATTTGTCTCCTTAATTCTAGTGCGGCGTAAGAACGTCCTTTGAAGCGGCATTTACAGCGCTGGAGCTCTTTACGAGCAGCAGGCAGGAGAGGCAGCGACACCCGGCTTGATGGCATATACCTTCACGCTCGCCGCCGCGGCGTTGACGTCGTAATCTGAAAGGAGTGTCTTCAGTTCCTGGTGCAGCGAAACGGATGCGTCCGGTAGCGGAGCGCAGCACGATCCCTCAATGACTTGCAGCGAATTGGCAGAATCCATGCCGGGTGAGCAGCAGCCCGTTTGATTCTCTACCTTGGCGTAAGCGTTGAGGTCAGCGCCACTATCCACAATCTGAACATGCTCAAAGCCAGCCGCAAGCAAACCGTTTCGATAGTCCTCAATCTTGATCGCGCCAGCTATACATCCAACATAGGCGGCCATACTTTGAGCGACAGCTTCCGGAAGTTCATACTTCAGCGCGATATCGCTTACAGCAACACGGCCACCTGGCTTGAGAACGCGGGCGATCTCACGAAAGACAGCAGGCTTGTCAGGAGCAAGGTTGAGGACGCAGTTTGAGATGATGCAATCGACCGAAGCATCGGGAAGTGGAATCTGGTCGATGGTGGATTGGTAAAACTCAACGTTAGTATAGCCGCCGGCCTTTGCGTTTACCCGTGCCCTTTCGATCATGCCTGGGGTCATGTCAATGCCGATGGCGCGACCTTCCAGCCCAACCATCTTCGATGCAAGAAATACATCGAGTCCACCGCCCGAGCCCAGGTCCACTACCACCTCTCCACGCTTGATATGAGCTGTCGCCGTGGGATTGCCGCAGGACAAACCCATATTGGCTTCCGCCGGAATGGAGGTCAACTCCTCGGCGGTATAGCCGAATGCCTCCGCTACTGCTTTTACCCCTGCATGATCGCTCGATAAAGTGCTTTCCGCGACAGCTCCGTATTTCGATCGGACCGACTCAAGTATTTGCTCTGCCATTTTCGCCTCCGCAAACATATTTGCAAAGACGACTATATCCCTTGCCAACACATTCGTCAATGCGTATAAGTTAACTCATGGCAGCGAAATCTCCGCAGTTCAATATGGAACGGTTCTTTCAGGCTTTGGGCGACAGCACCCGACTTCGTCTGCTCAATCTCATGGGTGACCAGGAAGTTTGCGTTTGCTACTTCGTAGAGATTCTGGAGCAGTTCCAGCCCAAAATATCTCGGCATCTGGCATATCTTCGCCGTGCAGGCATCGTCGAAGCTCGACGCGAAGGCAAGTGGATGCACTATCGCATCGTCATGCCACCGAACATCGGCGCCGCCCAGGTTCTCCGGCAAACGCTTGCATGGATGAAAGAGGAGCGTGCGATGCAGGCTGACCGGGCACGCCTCTCGAAGGCTTGCTGTAGTCCTGCAAAGTTTGCTGCTCTTCAAGGCGCGCCTCTCCCCGTCCCCATCGATCTCCCCATCGCACCAGAAGCCAAATAGCTATGTCCACTACACCTTATACGCAGGGCCAGATTTGCGCTCCACTTCCACGGAAGAAGCTCTCTTTCCTCGATCGCTTTCTTACTCTATGGATTTTCCTCGCGATGGCAATCGGAGTCGGAATCGGCCACTTCATTCCGGCGTCCGCTGGCTTCGTTAATCGCTTCCAAACCGGAACTACCAATATCCCCATTGCAATCGGGCTCATCATCATGATGTTTCCGCCGTTGGCGAAAGTCCGTTACGAGAAGTTGGGAGAGGTCTTCCGCAACAAGCGTGTCCTCGGCCTATCACTGGTACAGAACTGGATCATCGGGCCAGTTCTGATGTTCCTGCTCGCTATCGTGTTTCTTCACGGCGAGCCCGCCTACATGCGCGGCCTGATCCTGATTGGCATTGCGCGGTGCATCGCGATGGTCCTGGTCTGGAATGAACTGGCGGAGGGAGACACAGATTATGTTGCCGGCCTTGTCGCTATCAATAGCGTATTTCAAGTCCTCTTCTACAGCCTCTATGCCTGGGCATTCCTGACGGTGCTTCCGAAGTGGTTTGGCCTTGAGGGGAGTGTCGTCCAGATTGGCATTGGCCAGATTGCGAAGAGCGTCGGTCTCTATCTCGGGGTTCCGTTTGTTGCTGGCTTCCTCACGCGCTTCGTTCTCATTCGGTTGAAGGGAGAGAAATGGTATCGGACACGTTTTATCCCGCGTGTGAGTCCGCTGACTCTAATTGCGCTGCTGTTTACAATCCTGGTGATGTTCTCTCTCAAGGGTGATCTCATTGTTCGATTGCCTTTAGATGTCGTTCGCATCGCCATCCCGCTGGTTGTCTACTTCCTCATCATGTTCCTGGTGAGCTTCTGGATGGGGAAGCGGCTGGGTGCGAACTACGCGCAATCGGCAACGCTCTCCTTCACTGCGGCGGGTAACAATTTTGAGTTAGCGATTGCGGTGTCGGTCGCGGTTTTCGGCCTGAACTCTGGTGAGGCGTTCGTCGGCGTGGTGGGACCGTTGATAGAAGTTCCGGCACTCATCGGACTTGTCAACGTTGCCTTCTGGATACAGAAGCGTTACTTTGCCTCTGCCAGTAAAGCCTTTGAAGTCCATCCAATCGAGGACGCTCCTTGACCTGACAACTTCAGAGAGAATATCCGACCGCCATATCGTTGGCTTGCGACTTACCAACGCCATGTTCGATGCTCAGTGGAATATTATGTGCCTTTCCGATTTCGACCGCTGAGGTCTTATTCACGTCATGGCTAAGACCAGGGATAAGCGACGCCATATCATTGGTATAGATCTGCGCGTCATGCGACGCGCGGGATATGGAAACATAGGCAAAGCGGCTGTTTATCAGATCAGGGTGGACGTTTGTGTCGATGTTGACAATCACCCGCTCGGCAGTCAGTCCTTGTGAACTGTGCGAAGTCACGGCATAGCCGTGGTCGAAATGGCGCATCCGGTTCGCATCGAAGGAAACAATCTTGTCGCTATCCATGCGGACGGCGATCAACCCGTCTTTTCCAATCTGTTCCACGGTACCGAGATGACGGTTGGCGACACCAAGCTCACGGTTCACCGCGGTGAACTGGAGGCGGTCGCCGAGGGCAAATCCAAGTTCCAACTCCCGGTACGCATTGATGCCTTTGAGGCGATGCGGATTGTAGATAATCTGTTCACCGCTGTTTTTCTCGACCGTTAGAAGGTTTTCAGTAGGGTCGGTTGCGATGACGCGGGCATAGCTGCCAGCCTCAATGCCTAATGCTTTGCTTCCCACGGAATATCGCAGAACGTCGCCTGCCTCATACCTGGATGCCCAGTTTCGGTCCGCCCCGGTCATGTCCTGTCGCGGCACCAACACGCGGATGATTACGTCATCATAATTCAACACGCCTTTGGATTTGAGGTCCTGCCGTACTGCCTGATTCAACTCCCTGCGGGACGCATTGTCGGGTGAAACGATAAGGGTATTGGCCGGGTCTGCCGCATATGCCCTCGCAATTGCATTAACGCGCTCGACAGGATTTGCAATTTCGCTAATACGCCCTTGCTGCTGAAGCATGGCGATTCCAAGGGCGGTTTCGTCACGAGCGAAATATTCGACGACCTGCTTCAACTCAGGATCTTTTTGTCTGACGATGTGATCGAGTCGAGCGGTGTGCATTCCGGCTTCCTGCAATTGCTCGAAAGGGCGTCCTGCCTCCACGCCCTGATGCTGGCGCGTGTCGCCAATGAGCAGGACGCGATCCTGCGGTCCCATTCGATCGAGGAAGTCCTGCATCTGCCGAGTGCTGGCAAGACTCGACTCATCGACGAAATATAAGGTCTTTTGTCCCGCATCTTGCTGTGGAACGCGTGCAAGAAACCCTTGTAATGTACCGGCGGCCACACCTGTGTCGTGTAGCTGCTGAGCGGCGCGTGAAGTGGGGGCCACGCCCGCAACTTCATATCCCTTTGTCTGGGCGGCTTCACGGATCGCGGACAGGGCTGTCGTTTTTCCCGTTCCGGCAAGTCCCTGCAGCCCCTGAACCTTATCGGGAGAAATGAGCACGTCCTCCATGACAGTTCGCTGGGCCTTATTAAGGTGAGCATTCGCGTCTGCGGCATGGATCGCTTCGCCGATGGGCATAATCGGCGCAAGCTGGTTTTGCCCCTCCCGCATCAAACAAACAATCTGGTGTTCCTGAGCAATGGTCTGCCGCGTTGTGAAATGGCGGCTGGAGTCATGCTGATTTGGCAGCATTAACTGAAATTCTCCGGCGTGATGCCTGGCTTCAAAGTTCCTCCGCACGTCGGGATATGTGATCTCGCCCATGCCCCGCCGAAGCGCATCACGGTAAAGCAACCGTTCATCGGTGACGGCTTCGCGCTCGAAGTTTCTATCGCGGGCGAAGGTCACGGCCTCCTGCGCGCGGCGGTCACGATTGGGTTGTGATCTGATGTGCTGCAGAGCCCGTTCCTGCGCGGCTGCGAATACCCGGTCTGCCTGATCGCCGAACTGCGCGGCGAGAGCACGGTGCGCCATGAGTACATCCCGGTCGGAGGCGATTGCTTTCTTATCGCGGGTGGCATGAGCGGCGATCTGTGCCGCTTCCGGACCAACGAAGCCATTGCGTTCGAGATGCTCACGAATCTGTTGGCTACGTGGACTGGAAGCGTCGAGATACTCCTGGGTATATCCCTTGATCTCGGGCGCGCCGCTTCTTCCCGGTGTTATCTCATATCCAAGTTGCGATAGCCGGTACATCAGCTCAGATTGATAAACGGCAGTCGCAAACTGCTGGGACTGGAAGAGACTCTGCGGTTGCACGGCGCGATATTGGCCGTTCTCCCGCTCTGTCATATTAAAGATAACGGCATGGGTATGGAGCTGTGGCGCAGCATAACCGTCCACAGGACGGGCAGTATCGTGCTCGAATTTTGCGGCAACGAATCTTCCTGTTGGTTCTGCCGGGTTGTTACCGCCGATCCGGGCCTGCGTGTACTTCTCCAGTTCCGTAAGCGCGACATTGACAGCTTCTCGGTGGGCCTCCCGCACCCGGTCATCGCCGCCGACAAGAGCCGTCAGCGACACCGATTTGGGCGCGGAGAAAGTCGCATCCCAACCGGCGCGGTGCTCCATCGGAGAAACGCTCTTGCCGTCCGCGGTGTGGTATTCCTTCGCTGGGCGGTGCCGGACCAACTGCTCTTCGGTATTGGGATGCTGGCCCTGGCTGAGCCGTGCGAAATCCTGCGCGGACACCGCTCCGGCCAAGCCAAACTGGTCCGCCAATCTACCCTGCCATTCGCCAACCGCAGCGCCTTTTTGGCTCCAGTAGTTCTGTTCTCTGGCGGTGAATTCTTTGGCGTGGTAGGTTTGGGCCTGCCCGGCATTCAACGGTTTCGAGATGGTCAGCATACATGACCTCAAATCTGCGGACTGTGCCAGAGTTCGCCTTGGCGGCCTACGCTCTGCTCCACTTTTTCTGGCTCTGTGGGCAATGGCGCATCAACTTTACCCAGAGGTAAAGGAGGCTGGATTACAGGTGGCCTTTCGCCCTCACTAGCCTCCTGTTTCGGCTTCCGGTGGATATAGTCGTTGACCAGGCGCTCTACAAATTTCGGCTGCGACGCAGGCACATCTATATAGGGAAAGGAAAAGCGGGCAACATGGTTTCCATATTTAAGAAAAGCCCGCAAATTCTCCAATCCACTGATCTCGGAATCGAGAACCAGCGGCTCGACCTGCCGATCGATGGAAAAATTGCGGCCATCGCGGGAGCCGTCAAAATGGGTCTCGCGCATCCGTTCGATTTCAACCTTGCCGATGGCTTTACTGACCCACTCGGCGGCGTTTGGTTCGGTTGTCTTCAGAAAGATTTTGGTGGCTGGCTGAGAGAGCATGACCTCGGCCAAATGGCCATAGATCACCTCAAGCTGGGCCTTGCCCTGGAACCCCAGCACAATTGGATTCTTTGATTTACGGTTCTCAGTAATAGCTGTATGGAGCTGGGGAAGCTTCTGCAAGGACGCCAATTCATCCAGTACGAACCATGCCGGCCTCTGGTTCTCCTTGGGAGCGGTCAAGAGTCGGAGCACAAGCATGTCAATCCATAGGCTGTGCAAGGGACGAAGCGCCTCCCGTTCCGCTGGCTGGGAGGTAATGAAGATCCATCCTTTCCGCTCTTCGGACCATTCGCGGGCCGTCCACCTGGCCTCAGTTTCCGACTTTTTTGGCAGGAGGCGAAAGCTGTCCGCAACCAAGCCCAGAGAGCCAAGAACCCCCGACCGTTGTTGTGGCGCTCGCGGATCGATCAACGCCGCCAGTTCGGTTCCTTTGACCCGGTGATCGATCTCATCCGGCTTGGACATCCAAGCCACAAGCTCCTGAGGCGACGGCTGGTCCAGTAACAGATGAGCAAAGATCTTTTGCGGGCTTTCAATAAAGAACTCGCCCTTGCGATCGGTCGTCGGCTGAAAGAGCGATGCCGCAATGGTCTTCGCCTCCGCCCAGCGCACCAGTTCCTCCGACGGTCCCCAATATGGGCAACGTTTGTCCAGTGGGTTAAGAACAATATCGCCTCGGTTTTCATCATAGAAACGCTGGATAAACTCGCAGGCCGGATCGTAAATGATGGCGGAATGTCCCCGCGCTTGTATCTGCCGGAGGAGTTGCATGATGATCGTGGTCTTGCCTGTGCCGGTGTCGCCGATGATCTCGATGTGCTGGTCCTCCGCTGCCTGCGGAATCCTTAACATCTCCTTGCAATCATCGGTCTTGATTCCAATACCTGTGCCATGCACAGCGCGGTTGAACTCCCTGGGCGTGACCATTACCGGCCCTTTCAAGCGGCGGCCATATTTGAGTTCCTTGCGACGGCGGATGTCCCTGGGAATGGAGAATGGAAGCTGGAGAACCAGTGCGGCCAACCCAAAGCTCAACGGCAGTGAAAAGCGGGTAAACAGTCCCACATCGTCGTAGATCGCGTGCTTTAGATAGGCGTGGAGCGGTTTGTTTTGATATACCGTCAGCGGACCGCGATACAAATAGGCAAAGCCTGCTTTGGTGGCGGCGGTAGACACCTTTAAGGGCAGCGGTCTGCCCGCTCTCTGCGGTGTGTTGCCAGCCTCTACATCCTGCTCCGTTACCAAAAACGAGCGGCGCTTTCCATCCGAAACGAAGAGCAATTGATACTTGCCGGCTTTATGGATAGAACCGGTAATCTCTGTCTTCAGGTAGAGCGGAAGATAATACTGCTGCAATGGCGTCATTCCGTACGCGAACCGAAGATAGACGAAGAAGCCGGTTGCGATCAATGCCAGAAAGATCGCCCCGTAGGTATAGATGGGCTGCTTCGGCGGCCAGAAGATCGTCTCTTTTCTGCCCCATTTCGTCTCTGCCATACAGTTACTCCTTCCTCTCTGTCGCTCTCTGGGCAAGCACTTCCTGTGCGGCTTTATGCTTGTTGGCTTTCACCTGCCGCATGATCTCCTGGTATTGTTCGGCGCTGATCTTTTCGCCCTGTGCCATGGGAGAAAGTACGTTCGTAAGGAAGAGCTGAAGGCCAACAATTTCCGTCAATAGCCGAGTAGAAGAATCAGCGGCACAGGCGATGTTTATCCATGCGAGTAGCTGTTCTCGCGCCCAATCGCCAATTGTCCGGCCAGCCTTCCACGCCACAGTTTCAAGGGTGACGTACTCCGATTCGGTGAGGCGAACTCCAATCTGCCGGTTGCGTGTGGCAGGGCGTTGCACATCTCTTGCAACCTCCACAGTCAGAGTTTTTGTCGTCATAACTGACCTCCACTTTGCGGTAACAAACGGTATCCATCGTTACCGTTCGTTATCGCGTATTTCTCAATCTATTCATTTCATTGGCAGTAGCATTCGCTATCAATCGGTAGCAAACGCCAACCTGTAAGGGGTGGAGTGTCGAAATAACCCGGTGCGAAGCACCGTCTATACTCCACCACGGATATTAGGTATGAATCATGCCTTCAATACCTGCACGGAATCGCTGGACTCCACCCCGGCAGCAGGCTTCTTATTGGCCTGCTCAACCGCATAGGGGGCAGTCGTGGTCCTACGGATACGAAGAGTGGGCGTCACCTTCTGCGCGTGTGGTGTCTTCAGGAATTCCTGAAAGTCACGGTCCTTACTGAAGACGTAAGCAAGCGCCTGTTCCACAACATCATCAGCCGACGCATGGATGAAAGAAGCGTACTGATCGACCAGGGTTGCAGTCGTGTCCGTGAGCCGGATAGAGGCGCTGAGTTGGCGGGTTTGGATGACTTCAAGTAGTGGCATCTGGATCTCCTTTGGATGAAATCAAATGAGCTTTATGCGCCGGAACCGTAGGTGTTTTGTATGGCGAAGACCGGGTCAATATAGAATGCTTTGGCGTCACGATCGTACCCGCGAAGCGCTATCACTTCGCGAACCATGCGACAGCCTGGTTGGCGCTCGATGTGGACAACGAAATCGACCGCTTCTGCAATTTCGGCTTCGGTGTCGGTGAAGGTCGATTGGGCATGGTTTCGCATGACCAGATTGGCAAAACGATGCAGGGCCTTTTCTGCCGAGTTCGCGTGGATCGTGGCAAGCGAACCGGCATGGCCGGTATTAAAGGAATCGAGTAGCGTACGCGCCTCGATTCCGCGCACTTCGCCAAGGATGATCCGGTCCGGTCTCCAGCGGAGAGCGGACTTCAAAAGATCATCGAAAGAGATATTGGCCTTGAACGTATCTGTCTGGCATTCGACAGCCAGAATATTCGGTTTCTGGATGTGAAGTTCCGATGTATCCTCAATAACAACGATGCGTTCTTGCTCCGGAATGGCATCCGCCAGGATTCGTAAAAGTGTCGTTTTTCCCGTCCCGGTTCCGCCGCTGATAAGCAGCGTCTTTCCGCTGCGAATCTGCTGCGATAAGAACTCCGCAAGCGGCCGCGTCAGCGTGCCGCGAGCGATGAGGTCATTAACCGTATAGTGGCGGCTGGTGAACTTGCGAATCGTAATGGCCGGAGCCGGACGCACAACGGGCGGGATGACAGCCGCCAGGCGGCTCCCATCCGGAAGCTGAACGTGCAGAACCGGATTGTCTTCATCGAGCCGTTTGCCAAGCTGGTTGGCGATCACTTCGAGGCCGGTGCGGAGCTTGCCGGCGTCGAAGGAAATAGCCGTATCGCGGCTGATAATACCCTCCCGTTCATACCACCATGAAGCATCGGGATTGCCCATAATTTCGCTGATGCTGTCATCCAGCAACAGCGGCTCAATCGGGCGAAGGAACGGGAGGATCAACTCAAAACTCATAGCGGCAATCTCCAGCGGTGGAAGCCCGGCAACCCGGGCTTCCGAAGGTGAAGAGGAAAGGGCCTATGCGGCCTCTTCCTCTGTGGAAACATCGTCGTCTTCCGGCGATGCCTTGGCTGCCCGATCCAGCTTCAGAATCGAGCTGACCCGGATTTCCCAGATGGTCTGCTCCGAGTTCGTCTTCTTGCTGTCGTACTTCCGGCTGCGCAGCTCGCCCTCGACCTGGACATGAGCGCCCTTTTTCAGCGTAGCGGCGAACTCTCCGAGCTTGCCGAAGGCGATGCAACGGTGCCATTCGGTGTGCTCGATGTACTTGCCGTTCTTCTTGTAGGAAGATTTGGTTGCCAGCGAGAGAGTGGTCAGGCCGCGGTTGTTGTTGGTGCGAACCTCTGCATCTGCGCCGAGGAATCCGATGAGGGTGACTTTGTTCTGGTACATGGTGGTGATCTCCGTTTCGTTGAATTTCCCGTATCCTGCTCGGGTCACACAGGCGAAGCCAAGCGAGTGGCCCCGGCTCCCAAGGCCGAAGCTCTGCATTTACGGAGGGTCCGTCATAGACGGAAACCGTAACCCGCAGGGTGGCGCAGCCAAAGCAGAAGAGCAAGCCTGCCGCAGGGCGCCGGACAGGCCCGAAGCGTGACCCCGAGCAGAGGACGGGATACGAGGCGGATGAACCCCGAATGCACCGAAGTCATCCTCTCTATCTCGGTGGGTAAGGTCGCCCACACCGTAGCCTTCTTTCGAGCGGCAAAGACTCCCCAGAAGGAAGGCATCGAGCACGCCCCGTTGCTCTTTCGCCAGCTCAGAGGTGCCGTGCTGGGCGCTTGCAGAGACGAGTTGGGCTGTGCAACCGGATTGGCAGCATGATTCAACATCGGAATGACCTCGGATTCTGGTTCTCTAACTGAAGGCCTGGTCGGCTCGGAAACGCACGATCATTAATCCCAGAGGGTTCACGGCCAGCTCATTGTTCTTGACGTTCTCGCGGAAGACATAGGTGACGCTGGCGACCCATCGCTCCCGCTTGAGTTCAGTATGGTCCGCCGGATTTGTGTACACCTTCTCGAACTCGATTCGCGCCGAATAAGGAGACTGCCGCAGGTCGTCAAGAATGACGTTCTTGATCTCCACGTCAACATACGGAAGCGTGGAGTCATTCCGGTATGTCAGGATGACATTGTTCTGGCGTTCCTGCGCGATTACGGCCCGCTGCACATCGCTATTGAGGAAATAGAGCGAGTTCGTTTGGTCCCGCTCGACCGTGAAACGGTTGCGCGAGAAATACAACTCCGCCCAGCGGGAGAGGTAATATTTGTTTTCGGCTTCCTGGGGACGGTATTGGAAGTTGCGGTAATCGATAGCCTCGGCGCGGCCAACATCATTGATCCGAACAATCAATGGATGCATATTGGCGAGCGCTTTCTGGCTCTTGAAAACTAGCGCAGCCAGCATGAGCGAAATTACCGTGAGCGCAAGGATGGTCACTTTCAAATACGTATTTATTACCAGAGGGTCGCCGTACTGCTCCAGATATCGTTCCGCAGCACGGGTGATTTCGGGAGATGCTTTCGTCGTAATGTTCATGAGTTTCTCCGAAGCATTTACGCGCTCTATATACTGCGCAGAAGCGCCACTGTAGCAATGCCCACGCCTCCATCATGTCCTCCGTGACTTCCTGAAAATAACGTCATGGTCATGGCGGGTATTTTGAACAAGATGTAAACGTTGACGAGAACGAGAATGATAAGTCCTGGCAGGTGTGTCACCATCGTGACTGGATCGAGCGAAAACAATGTCGATAAATAAGATGTATAAAGATGGCTCAGAACGCTAAGCGTCGCCGCCGCAATGACTTTGAAAAATGCGAAACCCACGAATGCCTTGAGCCAGCCCCAAAACAGGAAGTCGAGCTTGTCGAAAACAAGAAAAGGTATAAATACTGGCCCGACGAGGCCAATGACCGTCATTCCAATGGCAGCATAGGCGAGTATCGCAACGATGGAAGCACTCAGTAGCGAAATAATGAGCTGCACCACGAAGTAAACAAGCGCGTAATAAGGTGACAATAACGCTTTTGGGATGGCCCCTCCGAGCGGCTTTTCGGCTTGATGGAGCGTATTGAAGATGGTAGTTACACTGTCTTTGCCTATAACGGTAACAAGGCTCTGTGCGCCTCCGTTAATGAAGCCCTTAAGGGAGTAGCCGATGCCGGGAATGCTATTGTCGTAGAACTTCACCATCACGTATGCAAATGTGATGAGCATAAAGAAGCTCAGGAATTTACCCATGTTGAAGCCGGGGCCACCCTGTGCGGAAGCCAATGCTTCCTGTACCCCAAACCATACGAGCATGATGGTGGCCAGAGCGACGCACATATGCAGACCGAGCGCGGTGACGGATGGCGCTGCCGTGGCAGTCAGCGAATCGCAGCCCGTCGTAATTAATCTCAGCAGGTCCATAGCAAACTCCTGGAAACATTGTTTAGTAGCTCAGAGCGTCGGCTGCATGGTTCGTCATAGGTGCAATAACAGTGTTGTAATCACGCTCATAAGCAGCGGCGTCCTGAAACCCAGCCTTCATCGCATCCTGTTGCTGTTTCTGCGTAACAATCTGTTGTAGCGCGATTGCTTGCCGAAGCTGATTGCCTTCCTGCTGCTGCCGGAGTTGGAGAACCATTGCTTGATTGATACGCTGCATCGTGGCCATATCGGTATGTTGAGCTGGGTCCATAGAATGGCTCGCCTGTTCGAGTGCGGTAATGTCCTGTTCGCGCCGTATTTCATTCGATCGCATGGTGCCAAGGGTTTGGAGATTGCTTTCCGTAATCGAATCGCTCAGGTCTGTTGTGGCCCCTTCCGCCGCAATTTGCTGCTGCGCAGAGGGGCTGAGGGAACCATAGTCGGACAGTTCTCTTGTGCGCGGCACACTGGCATATTGATAGGCAGCCTGAGCGTTAGTTCCGGTATTGGCAGTATTGATGACAGCTTGGGAGTTGCCGTAGGTATTCGCGGTACGGTTAAGCGCCGTCCAATACGTGGATGGTGAAACATAGGGCCGATAGAGGTTCGCGGGCGACCTGGCCATTTGTTTAGCAAAATTGTAGGCTGCTATAACGTTCTGAGTCGTTTGAGCAGTAGTGGTATAGAGTTGCCTGGCCTGCATGATCTGCTGGACGGCATGGCCGGATTGCGTGGGATCGAAGACAACCCCTCCAAACTGGGCTTGGGCAGCCACCCCGCTGAGAAGCAACGTTGCAGTAGTAATGGCAAAACATTTCATGTCCGGTTCTCCTTAAATCGCAAAGTAAGGTTCATTTGCTTGTGGCATCGAGAACTTCCTGTTGAAGTTGTTTGGTTTTTGCATCATCGGCCTGGCACTTTGCCGTGCGCTTCGCCTCCTCGGCTGGATCGACATTCGGCTTCGCAGCAGCACTTTTAGCCGCAGTTCCAGGAACATAGTTAAGGGCATCCGCTGCGCCGCTCGTCATTGGATCAACGCAGTCGAGTTGATATTGCTTATAAGCTGCGGCATATTCGGCCTGTAAGCGTTGGAGTTTATCCTGCTTGCTTTCGCATCCAGTCAAAGCAAGGTTTCCGAGGATCAGCCCTATCGAAACCCATGTGGCAGTGTTTTTCATGCAAGCCTCCTATAACGTCTGTGGAATAGTGTGATTCTCATATGCCGGGAGCAACATATCCTGTGTGAAATAGACCTTCACACGATGTCCCTCCCGGATAGTGATATTTGGCGGTATCTGAATAAATCGGTCAAGTATTGTTGTTGCGGACTGGGAGATAGATGCAGACGCTCCATTTGTGAACTGCTGAGAACCAGATCCCGCAAAGGTGCCGCCACCCTGAGCAATTTCGCCCGCTCCGGCAACGATTCCTAATGCAATCGAGGTTCCGAATATTTGGAGATAGTGATTGTTCACTTTATCTTTCAAGCCCTCTTCGCCAATCTGGTCAAGGCCATGAAATTGGTTCAGGTCAACGGAGTAGCCGTCCGGCATAATCATCCGGTGGAAGACAACGGCCATGCGGCGCTGTTGGCCAAATCCAGAGGAACCGATCTTGCGGGCCTCCCCCAACACAATCGTCCCATCTGGGATGAGCACATGCTGGTGATCGTGAGAGTAAACGGGATTGGAGACCAGTACCTTGACCGGGCCGACAGCATCGCCGTCCAACCGATTCATCAGAACAGTGTCCATCGTCAGCCCCTCATAAATCACATAAGGCTGTCCCGCAGCCGAGTCGATATTGACTTCGGGGCCATGCTTAATCGAAGACTGACCGACTGGAACCGGAGTAGGGCTTCCGGCCGCTCGCGGCATAGTCAAGCTGCTGTCCGGCTGCGCTGCAGTCGTATAAGGATTCTGCTGGGAAACGTATTCGTTTGAAGATACAGCTTTATGGGTTGTCAGCTGCGGCGGCTGAGCTTCGGCTCCACGCGAATAGGCGAGGTTCGATGCGAACCGTGCATTGTAGGCAAGCTCGCGCTCTTTGGCAGCGAGTTGCTGGGCCTGCTGTTGCTCAGGGCTAAGTTGAGGTTCACTACTATTCTGCTGCCCATAAGTAGCTGGTGGGCAAGTTTGGCCGGGAGCACAAGGAAGAGCCTGACCTGTAGGGTCATACGCAGCAGCGGCAGATTGCTGGGCGGGCGTCGCACGCGCAATCATAGCCGCATTCGTAGCGGCAGCCGCCTGTTCTTGTTCCTTTAGCTTTTCTGCTTGAAGTTGATTCCTTAAGTCAGCAACATTATTATCCGTGTTGTCCTGCACGGCAGGTTGCGGAGGCTGTCCCTTCGTCGCGTCCTGCTGAGCCGAGGGCTTCTTTCCGCCCGAACTGAAGATTGCGGCAACAATTACAAGCAATGCCGCTCCAAGATAAAGGAACACCTTCAGGTTTTTTCGGAGTACGCCCTTCGGTTCCACGAGGCTGCGACGCAGTTCGGGTAGCTCAAAGATATCCGGGTCTGCCGATGATTTTGTGTTCTGGTCATCCATTTGCTTTAGCCTTTGCGAGAAAATTCCATGCGCTTCTTGCCCAACTCCACATAACCTGAATCCATGATTTTCGGGATGATGTAGGTGCCGTCGCGAAGTTCGTAATTGATAAGATTCGGTTTTCCATCCTTCATTTCGTACACACTGAACTTTTCTGGCGCATTGGTCTTGATATACGTGAACTTTCCGTCATGGTAGATCGACTGAATATCGAAAGGAGCTTCATTCACCTTGTAGTCGTAGTCGAATTTCAGTTGCAACGGATAAGCGCTCTTATACTCATCGACCGCTTGGGTAATGTGAGACTGCACGGCGGCGAGTTCCTGCTTCGACTGCGCCAGTTGAGCGGCAGGAACATACTGCGGAGGCCCTGACGACGCGACGATAGAGGAACGGTCGGCAGGTTCAACGAGCACTTTGAGATCCGGTATAGAAGAGGTTCCAGACACATCCTGCAAGGTGAAACTGTAGATATTGCCCTTGTCAGTAATGAGATTTAAGTTCGAACTGATGCCCGCCTTAGCCGGATGCACGAAGCAGAAGTTTCCCACTACATCGACAACCCAGAAGTCCTTATCGCCGGTAGCCGCTTCCATTATCTTCTCGGTGGGCGGCACCTCAATCAGGGTGGTGTACTTCAGCTTCGCGTGTATCGGCACGATGTCTTGTGAGTGATACTGCACGGTGCGGGCCGAAGTATCCTGCGTAACGGCCACAGCGGAGGTAAGAGCCAGGGTAGCCCCGGCAATGGCGGCGAATGGGCGGTTCATACGGCAGCTCCTTGATGATTAGTGTGAATGGCTTCGGACTCGGACCGGGGCCGGAAAGGAAACTCATACGCAAGGCGACGTAAGCCGTCGGCAATACCGAAGCGCTCGAAATACTCGCGCTTCTTGAGATTGTCGCGGGCGTTGTTGGTTGCCATCCAGTGCGAAATCGAATCGACGTTTAACTGGACTCTCTTGGAAGACTGAGCCTTGCGAATGAGCATCTGGCCGGGTGGAATAAGCCCGGCAATCAGGTCGAGTTCCATATCGTTCAGGTGAAAGGCTTCGCGGTATACATCGCGGTCCATCTCCGGGTTCGCAAGGAAGATTTTCGTCGGACAACTCTCAGACACGATCTGCAACATGCCAGATTCCTGCAATTCTTTAATCGATTGCGTGGCCAAAATCATGGCAGCATTGTGTTTGCGCCAGGTCTTCTGCGCCTGGACGACATAGTTGCGGATCGTCTCATTCTTGATAAACAGCCACGCCTCATCCATCAGGAATGTCTTAAAGGTAGCTAGTTTCTGCGGATCGGCTATCTCATTGCTGGCCCGGTGTAGCACATAGAACAGCAACGGTTCGAGAACCTCCGGTGTGTCGTTCCAGCCGTGAAAATTGAAAGTCTGGAAACGACTAAAAGAAAGCGTATCCTCGACGTTGTCAAAGACAAAACCATACTGACCAGAGCGGGTCCAGCGATGCAGGCGTTCTTTCAGTTCTCCAATGATGTTGGCGAAACTCGATAAGGTGCGCTGCTCCGGCTCCAGCATGTACGTTCGTTCGATAGCATCCCACAGCTTGCGCTCTTCCTTGAAATCCAGCCGATAGCGTTGGTCATTTCCCTCAATGAGCACACGGAAGAAGCTGAAAAGAAATTGCAGGTTCTCCTTGGTGAGCGCTAGCGAAAAGGGATTGATGGTGAAATCTCGCATTTCCTGGCCGACATTCAAGTAGCTGCCGCGAAAGATTGCCGTAAGCGATTGGAAGCCGCTGCCGATATCGAAGATGAACGTGAGCGGCGCGTACTTTTGCGCATTCTGCAATAGGAAACTGCAAAGATAGCTCTTTCCACTCCCCGTCATTCCAAGAATGAGTGTGTGGGCCACCTCGCCGTTGTGCAGATTCAGGAAGTACGGCGTACTATTGTCGGTTTCGAGCACAGCCAGGTACTCCGTGCCGAGGTATGCGTTCGTCTTTTCGCCCGGCAATACCGTGAACAGAAAACTGAGATCGGCGTAATTGGCATTTAGCAGATATAACCTGCGGAGATTCAGCGCATAATTGCCGGGCACAGTGGCAAAGTACGCATTGAGCTGGTTGTATGTCTCGGCAAACAGGTTGCCATCCGCGTTGGTAAAGATGCCTGTGAACTCGCCCACAAGTTGTTCCAATTCCGACTTCACGCGGCTATAGAGAACAATTGTGAGCGAGAAATCGCCTAATGATTGACCATCGCCCAGAGCGCGAAGGCAGTCACCCAGATTTTCAATGTCGGCTTGCTTGGATTCATCCACCAGTACATCACGAGGATTTGTCTGGGTCGCGTCGTTGCCAATTTGTGAGACGAAGCCAGTCTTAGACATATTGAAGTGGCGACGTCGTTTGTTTACTTCCTTGCGGGCCTTGTCTGCCGAAAGCGCCGTCCATTCAGTCACAACATAGAAGTTGGCAGGAATCTTCAGCAGAGTGTCCAATACCAGAGGCCGCGTTTCGGTAATGGCCTCTTTCATCGTAAGCACACGAACGAAGTGATCTCCCACGCGCAGATGATCACGTTCCGCTTCGATATCGGAGTTGACAACTTGGTAATCGAGAAACTGCGTAGAATGTGGCTTGCCCGCAATGCGCCAATCGTCGTAGTTCAGCAGCCGACGAAAGAAGCGCAGTTGGCCTTGCTGTCCTAGCACCTCAATGTGCATAAAGTCAGCGAGTTGCCGTGTGAATCCCTGAGCACGCTGCTCCAGTTTTGCCAGATCGTGTTCAATCTGTGAACGCAGCAAGGTTTTCATACTGCCGCTGATAAATTGCGCCTTAAGTTCACCGATTGCTCCAGCGGGATCACGCACGAGACGAGCGAATGCGGTGCCAAGGCCGGTTTTTGATCGTGCGCCTTCGAGCATAATGCAGTAGAAGATTTCAATTTGGTAAAGGCGGTCGCACTTCGACATAAAGAACTGACGCCGCTGCTCGATGGCAGCTTCCACAATGGGGTCGTCGTACTTGGCAAAAGGAATGTCAGGCCGATTGGATTTGAAGAGATATTGATAGATATGGAAGCCTGGCCCGAAGGACTTCAGTGCCGCTTCCAACCGATTGACGGCATACTCCTGCTCCGCAAAATCCAGGCTTTCGTAGTCAACGCCGGGGACGCGCAACACCATACCCAAATCGCCGCTCTTGGTGAGGAATGCCGTTTCGTTCCAGAAGCCATACAGGTTAATATGGTCATTCAATGATGCCGAGTTCTTCCACGGCTTGATTGCTTTATCGAGTCGCAGCATCAGCGAACCTCCACGCGCGGAATCTGCTGCTTGGCGGCGTCATAGCGGAGTTTGTACCTCTCCGATTTGGCGAGAATACGGAGAAAAGCTGGATCGCTGTTCGTCACCCAATGGCCGAAGACAAATCCTCCCATGAAAACAGCGATGCCCGCCAGAATCGAATCAAAGAGATTGAATGTGCCGACTGCACCGACGCAGACAAAGTAAAACAGAGTACGCTCTACACCCAGGTAAGTGAGAGGTTTATGCAGGCTTTTGAAGACCCGATTTGTACGTCTGGATTGTGGCTTCACGTCTGGCATAAACCCCTCGTTGTGCTCGCTGCAATGGAAGGTTGAGAGTGGATAGGTGAGATGTGCTTACACACCCCAAAGCCAACTCAGGACGTTCACAGCGAGGACGGCAATACCAGTTCCAGCAGCGACGCCAGCCAGCGCTTTTTTCGCGCCTGGCTCGCCGTGCGCAAAGCTGTAGCCCCCCATCACAATCGCGATCAGGCTGGCGACCTTGGCAATTGTTCCGGTAAAGAGGTTTTGTAGTGCGGTAAACCCAGTATCGAATGGCGACCCGCCAACTTGCGCAAAAGCGAGTGCCGGGAAGACAACAAGCATAGTAAATAGAGTGAGGGTTGGAAGAATCCGGAGGTGGGCAATCCTCCGTCGAATAGTGAGTTTGAACTGAGCGATCATCAGTACCTCCAACGGCCAGGTTCTTGCCGTCATGTGTCAGAAGGTAGCGTCGCTAATGCAATTCGTCCAAGACTTCTTATCTATGGTGCAATAGGTCGCGTCTATGGCCATTCCTCGGGCCACGATTATCACTAGCCGAAAAATGCAGTCTTTGATTTTGGCGACGGACCATTAGACGGAAACACATCAGTTGACAATAACAAGGCAGTTCATTCACTGAAATGGAAGAGTGCTTGTATTGCCAATTTTCGATTATGCAAGCAACTCCAGCTGAAGTCCCTTCACATGTTTTCGGCGTGCAGGCCGCTTTAGAGGCTTGCCGTTCCCCAACTTTCGCAAATACCGGACCAAAATTGGAAGCGCTAAGTGCTCCGCATTATTGTGATGTACGAATGCGGTATCGACTGTCCAACGTATCCCCGCAATTGGCCTACCTGTGAGGCCTGGATAAAGCACGGTCCTCTGATCCATCAGAGCTAGACCGCATCCTGCCTGAACCATGAATTGTATGTCGGCTGGTGTTGCTGCCAGGGAGGACACCTTCGGAAGAATTTTGACTTCAGATAACATGTTCATTAAACGAGCATGGGCCGCGGGATGCATTTCCGGATCTCGAAAAATTGTCAATCTCTCTGTGAGCTCTGCTGGCTGGATTTCAATTTCCTCAGCTAGGGGATCGTCAGTTCGCATACAGACAACGAGTGGACTGCACGCGATTTGTTCAAATACCCAATCGTCACCGGTAATCGGCATAGGAAGCAATGCCCCATCCAATGATTTTTCTTCCAATCGATGAAGAATATGCGAGTGATTGCCGCTCGACAATTGCATTTGGCAGTCGGGAAATAAGCGGGCATAGGCATCGCGGAAGGATTGAAGGAGTTCTGGCTGGACGAAGCAGGAGAAGCCGAGCCTCAGAATGGGTATTTCTCCTCGATAAATGGCACGAGCTGCTTTGACGGTCTCCGTTTGTTCTGCCAATGCCGACTCAGCATAGGAAACGATCATCTCTCCTGCGGGTGTACAGTACACGCCCGTACGATCACGAAGGAAAATTGGGAATCCGAGGGTATCCTCAAGGTCTTTGATCTGAGCACTGAGCGAAGGTTGGGCCAGGAATAGACGTTCCGCTGCCCGCGTGAAGTTCCCGGTCTCTGCAACCGCCAGAATGTATTTCAGATGCCTGAACTCTATGAGGACTGACATAGCCCGTGATCCCTCTTTCGGTCGTGCGCAGAAGCCCTTCGCTATATGCTTCTGTGGAAAATCAATCTCAAAATTAAGAGTCGATTGAGAAAACAGCTAATGTCAATCGGGTACTTTTGAGTACCCTGAGCGCTCTTGTCACAACTTTCGCCATAGATGAAATCTTGGTTGCCATAGATAGGAAGTATTGGACGATCCAGGTTGGTCGCATCACACTTGGTCCAGAGGCGCGCGATGCCCGACATCAAACGGGTTGGGTACTCTTCCGAAATTGCTTTCAAGCGAATGCCGAGCACGGGAACGTATCGATTATCTAAAAGCGCCCGATTACCAGGAGGACAAATGTCACAGTCACACGGGCTTCGAGACCTTCGGCTACTGGACAGGTCCATTGCATCTCGCGAGTCTCATCAACAGATGCCCTCATTTGAAGAATTGCAGCGGCCATTTCCAGTTCAGCGCGTAACCCAAATCGATCCTCTCCTTACGGTCGAAGATGTCGCGGAACGGCTCAATGTAACCAAAGATTGGGTATGGGATCACTCATCAAGAAAAGCCCCATATCTTCCCGTGATTCGCGTGGGTGATGGGACACTTCGCTACCGCTCAAGCCAGATCGAAGAGTTTGTCAACGAACGTGAGCGCCTCTCCATTTTGCGAAGGAAACGCCGGTAAAATGGAGGCAGGCCCAATTGTTCCCGCCACAGAACTGAGGGATTGAATGGGTACATCGCACCAACGGGGGTACGTTACCCTTCGCGGTAAGCAGTGGTACGGGTATTTCCGCAAAGTGGTGAATGACCCGACCACTGACGAACAAAAGACCGTTCGCGTTCCGGTCATTCTCGGGCTGAAGTCAAAGATGTCCAAGTTCGAGGCCCGCGAAGCACTGCAACGCGAAATCACAAAACAGATAGGGAAGCCGGGTTCCCCTACCAGAGTCATGAACGACGGCTCTGTCACCTTTGCCTGGTTCGTCAAGAATCGTTTCCTTCCGTTGAAAGAGGCCGTCTGGAAAGAAGAGACGGCTAAAACAAAAACGATTCTGATTCAGTCTGATCTCGTCGATCCGCTCGGGGAGATTCCGCTGGCAAACTTCGACAAGTTCAGCTTGCAGCTTCATTTGAACAAGCTGGCTATAACCCGATCCAAGGACACAGTGTTGCAGATGCGCGCGTACCTTCGAGACATCTTCGCTGAGGCGGTCGATCAGGACTTCCTTACCAAAGACCCTGCGCGCAAAGTGAAGGTGCCCACGCAACTGCGTGAGACTGACACAACAACGCTTACCTGGGATCAGCTCGGCCTTGCTCTTGCAGAACTGACTCTGCGGGATCGCATCCTGCTTGAGTTGGATATGACGAATGCTCTCCGTCCGAGCGAGTTGCTGGCTTTCCGGTGGAAGTGCTTCGACTACGATGCCTGCACGTTGAAGATCATAGAGACCGTCTACAAGGGCAAGATTCGTCCCTGGGGAAAGACAAAAAAGAGTCTCACGGTCATCCATATTCCGCAGAAGCTCGCGGACGATCTGGAGACATGGCGTGTGGAGTGTGAGGAGCGAGCCCGGGAAGCGGCGTCGAAAGATAAGAAGAAGTCGCCGGAGCTGTCGCCGGACGACTTCATCTTCGCCAACGAAGTTGGAGGGTTCCTCGATACCGACAACTTTCGGAAACGAGTGCTTCACAAGCTGGCCCGCAACCTGGGACTGCCGAAGCTGACGTTTCAGGTCATCCGGCGCACGATTGCAACTCTGGCTCAGAAGAAGGGTACAGTCAAGGACGTGCAGGGCGTGATGCGCCACTCACGGACCGCGACGACAACCGATGTCTACATGCAGGAGATTCCCGAGAGCGTGCAGGCGACGGTCAACTCCATTAACCGGGAGCTGAGGAAATCGTCGGAAAAGAATCACCGAAAGACGGTGAAGCCATTGCCGGATGCGGTGACTTTGGGAGGGAAGGTGCTCAAGCACGGCGCTGTGTCTGTGAAGGTGTTTGGAAATTTGACACCAAATGACACCAAGCGGGAAAGGAGGGAGCTTGCAAGTTGTTGAATTATTGGTGGACCTGATCGGGATCGAACCGATGACCTCTTCCATGCCATGGAAGCGCGCTCCCAGCTGCGCCACAGGCCCACTCTCAGGAGGGACTCACTCTATTCTGGAGGAGCCGACGGCATTCGTCAATGTCTTCGGGAACTTATCCGCTATCTACCGGTGTCTAAAGATAATAGGAGCGAGCGAGCGCTCTTCCGCCGCCGGCGCGGTTTTTCACCCGATTTCGTTATTTGCCAGTTGTTTCGTAAACGTCGTAGTGTAAAGGACACCCGAAATGCAGGCGGGCATCGTAATGGGTCATTTAGCGAGCGCGATAGGCATCAGCACCGAAGATGCTGTACTTGTAGCCGATCTCAAAGCCGGCTCCGAGGACGCGTTTGCCATCCTCATCGCCCAGTACCATCAGCCGCTGTACTCGCTGATCGCTCGCAGCCTCGACGACCCTGCCGATGCCGCCGACATCACCCAGGAAGTCTTCATCAAGGTCTTTCGCAATATTCGCAGCTTCCATGGCGACTCCAGCCTGCGCACCTGGCTCTACCGCATCGCCCTGCACGAGGCCTCGAACCAGCGGCGCTGGTGGTCGCGGCACAAAAAGCAGGAAGTCACCATCGATTCGCCCTACGATCACGAAGAAGATGGCAGCGGTGTCACCCTTGGCGCGACACTTGCCGACGAGGGCAACTCCCCCTTCGACAATGTGGCTCAGAACGAGGTCCGCGAGCGCGTCGAAGCCGCTCTCCGGCAGGTTCCGGAGGCCTTCCGCACGGTTCTCGTCCTGCGCGAGATCGAGGGCTTTGCCTACGAAGAGATCGCTGAAATCTTGAACGTCAATCTCGGCACCGTGAAGTCGCGACTCACACGCGGCCGTTCCGCCCTGCGCTCCCTGATCGTTGCTCAGTCGAAGGCAACAGAAAATAACTCTGCATCTTCCTTCGCTATGCCTTCATCCGAAGAGATGGTGACGCAATGATCGAGAACTGTGCAAGGATTCAAGCCTCATTTTCCGGCTACCTCGACGGCGCTGTAACTGGCCGGCAGATGCAGGAGATCGCCCATCATCTCGAGTCCTGCGAAGACTGCAATCGAGAGTTTGAGGCGCTCCGGTCCATGCAGCAGTCGCTCGCGCTGCTGGGACCGGCTAAGGCCCCCGTCGATCTCGGCATGAAGCTTCGCCTCGCCATCTCGCACGAGTATGCCGCGAGAAAGTTCAGTTGGAGGGACAACCTCAGCCTCAAGTGGGACAATACGGTCCGCCCTCTGCTGTTGCAGGTTTCGGCCGGTTTTGCCGGATCGGTGGTGCTCCTCGGAAGCATTGTGCTGCTGCTGAGCATGGTCGCGGCTCCGGAGGCCGTCATGGCCAACGACGAGCCGCTGGGCGCCATTACCACTCCTCATTATCTTTATTCCGCGGTCGCTCCCCGGGCTATTATCACGACGCACGATGTCCCCATCGTCGTTGAGGCTTACGTGAACGAGAATGGGCGCGTCTACGATTACAACGTCGTCTCCGGCACCATGGATGCAACGGTTCAAAGTCAGATCGTCGATCAGCTTGTGATGAGCGTCTTTGAGCCTGCCAGCGTCTTCGGCGCGCCGGTGCGAGGCCGGGTTGTGCTCACCTTTTCCGGGGTTCAGGTCCGCGGATAGCGCGACCGTCGGCACCGGCAAGGTTGCAACCTCTCCCGGTGCTCCCTAACGCATCTCCTCTTTGGGTGTAGAGCGATGCCTCAGGTCTTGACGCCATTCCCCCCAGGAGAGACGGCGCTCGCAGAGGCGGTCCAGTTCACAGGAAGAGAGGAAATGCTCTAAACTCCATGGGAGCGTCGAATTTATCGTGCCTTTGCCAATTACCCCATATTTCCCTCCATCGTCGTCCTGCCGTTCTCCCCGAATCGCGCGGTTGAAGCTGTCGAAGGCCCTCCGTAGCGCGGTTCTGCTCGGTGTGGGATTCGCGTTTGCTCTTTCCGTGCAGGCGCAATCTCAGTCTCAGGAACAGCCGCAGTCTTCTTCCAGTTCCAGCAGCAGTACCCCCGAGCGCTCGGTGCAGGAGTCCACCGGACAGGTCGCCCCGCGCATCGCCCAGCCCGAGGCCGGCGGCTCCGCCGTCACGCTCGAGACCAGCGAGCCGCTCTTCGACATCGCCGTCGCGCTCAACGTCTGCGGCTACGACGCCGACCTGGCCGCCTCCAGCCCGGTGCGCTCGGCCATTCGTAACGAGATCAACGCCGAACTTGCCGCCTCGTCCGAAGCCCGCGCCAGCCGCGATGCCCTCTGCACCTACGTCCGCGAGCATACCCTGGCCGACAGCACCCTCAATCTTGCCCAATACGTTTCGCTGGCACTCTATCTCTTGCCGCCTCCGCAGCTTACAATTACCGTCGACCAGACCCAGCTGCCTCCCGATTCCACTCAGGTCGTCAACATACTTCCTCTGCTGCGCAAGTTCATCGAGGACATTCATCTTCACGTCATCTGGATCGCGCATCGCGCCGATTACGATGATCTCCTCAAGCGCGTCCACGATCCGTTGACCCGCATGGTGCTGAACACCGACATCTACCTGCACATGCCGGTCAGCAGCTACGACGGCCGCCGTTTTCTGGTTCTGCTTGAGCCAATGCTCGCGCCTTCGGCTACCAACGCCCGCATCTACGGCAACGACTATATTGTCGTGGTCTCGCCCTCCGGCGACCCGCTCGGCGCCGTCCACATGGACGAGATCCGCCACACCTATCTTCACTACGAGGTGGAGCCCCTCGTCTACTCTCGCGGCACCGCCATCAAGCGGCTGGTTCCGTTGCTGAAGTCGGTGCAGGATGCCCCCATCGACTTTAACTACAAGTCCGATATCTCGGCCCTGCTGACGGAGTGCCTCATCAAGGCCATCGAGATTCAGACCATGGACACCGGCATCCCGAAGCCAACAAAGCCTGAAGCCTCCGCCAGCCGCGTCGATTTCGGCAAATACACCGACGCCATGACCGCCTACGATCGCGAGGCCGAAGCGGTCCGCCGCCGGAAGGTCGATCTCACCATGCGCCAGGGATGGGTGCTGGTCGATTACTTCTACGGAAAGCTCGTCCAGATGCAGAAGGACGGCATCAGCCTGAAGGAAGACATCGCCGAGATGGTCTACGGCATGGATGTCGAGCGTGAGCGCCACCGGGACGAGCAGATCGCCTTCCTGCCTCGGAGCGCCGACCAGCGCGAGGTCGTCACCCGGGCACCGCGACAGCTTCAGGGGCTTGATCTGGCCGAGATGAAGCTGCTCAAGGGAGACTTCGACGGCGCCGCCGCGCTTGCCAAAGCGGCGCTTGACGATCCCCACGGCGATCACGCCCAGGCTCATTACGTCATGGCCCGCCTCGACCTGATGCAGAGCCGCCCCGACGACGCCATCCAGAACTTTCAGCAGACGCTCAAATTCTCCAAAGACCCGCGCACGCTCGCCTGGTCGCACATCTACCTGGGCCGGCTCTATGACGTTCTCCCCGACCGCCCGAAGGCGCTGGCCGAGTATCACGCCGCCCTGACCGTCCGCGACAGCCAGCCCGACACCAAGGCCGCTGCCGAGTCCGGCCTGAAGCAGCCCTTCGCCGCTCCCCGGGCCGAGCACGAGGCTCCCGAGCCGGACGCTCCGCTCGATCCCAGCGGCAAGGCCGAAAAGGAAGCTTACCGTCCGCCGGCACCCCAATAGGCAACTCTCAGCGCCGTCCCCAAAAACTGGTCCCCCAAATTAAACCGCGTGCCCATGGCCGGATTCTCGGACATGGGCTTGCGGCAAATCCATCGTAACCATTGGCACGGCATGACTTAACTCATTCCTCGCCCCGAGCGGCTGTGATCGTCGTTCTTTTCTGTTGACCTGAAAAGCACGTCTTCCTTTCCCTGCTGTATGCTCTCTTTTCTGATTCCCCCCACTTCGGGGATTGGTCAGACGTTTGCTCAGTCCAGTAAAGTAGGACTCAGAGGGGTGCATGACGACGCGTCGCAAAAAGACCGTACGACCGCCATCCGGCAGTGCGATGTCGAGCTTGTTCGGCTACCGCTTCAGCCGCCCCGAGCTTCTCACCTGGGCTCTCACTCACCGTTCGCTCGCCTATGAGACCAATCCCGACGCCCTGCTCGACCCCGGTTGCGACAACGAGCAGCTCGAGTTCGTCGGCGATGCCGTCCTCGGCCTGGTCGTGGCCGAATCTCTCTTTCGCCGGTTTCCCGGTTCGCGCGAGGGAGAGTTGACCCGGCTTCGCGCCTCGCTCGTCAGCCGCCGCCATCTCGGCGAGGTTGCCGCGCGCATCCAACTTGGAGATCTTCTTCGCCTCGGCCGCGGGGAGGAGCAGAGCGGCGGACGCCAGAAGATTGCGCTTCTGGCCAATGCCATCGAAGCGGTCATCGCCGCACTCTATCTCGACGGTGGCCTCGACGCCGCTCGCGCCTTCATCGAGCGGCACATCATCGATCCCGCCCTGCCCGACCTGCGCGAGGCTATCGAGGCCGGCGATACCTTCAGCGGCGCCATCGGCGACCACAAGTCCGCCCTGCAGGAGCATATGCAGGCAATCGGCGCCGGTCAGCCTCACTATGTGTTGACCGCGCAGAGCGGTCCCGACCACCAGAAGCGCTTTCGCGTCGAAGTTCGCATCGAACAGAATGACGGCACATCGAGGGCGCTGGCCGAATCCGAGGGCACGACCAAGAAACAGGCCCAGCAGGAAGCAGCGCGGATCGCCTTTGAGCGCCTGCTGCTGGAAGAATCCGGGAAAGAATCTAAGAAAGAGAGGGCCAAAGGCAAAGCCCGCTCCAACGGAAAGCTCTTACCGGTCAGGAGTGGAGAGGAGGCGCAGAGTGATCGAGCAGCCCGCAATTGACTCCCCCCCCCCTTCGGACCATTCAATTTCGGCCCATCCCTCGCCGGCTCTTCAGCGCCCGGCCGCCGCAACGCCGGCCCGGCCGGGACCTGTTCTCGTCCGTGCGGCAACGCCTGACCCGCATCAGGGTCAGACCGGAACCCTCTCCGCCCTGCAATCGCTGCTTTCGATCATTGTGATTGCGATCTTCATCATCACCTTCTGCATCCAGCCCGTCCGCATCCCCTCCGCCTCCATGGAACCCTCGCTTCTGGTCGGCGACTTCCTCTTCGTCAACAAGCAGGGCGCGACTCCCGGCCCGTCCAGTTGGCTGCTCCCCGAGACTCCCATCGAGCGGGGGCAGATCATCGTCTTCCACTATCCCATCGACCCTTCCATGAATTTGATCAAGCGCGTTATCGGCGTGCCCGGCGACCACATCAAGCTCCGCAGAGGCCGCGTCTACGTCAACGACCGCATTCTCTCCGAGCCCTATGCGATGTACCTGCCCAGCGCGCCCGACAGCTATCGCGACAACTTTCCCCGGCTGCGGAGCGCCGACCCGGCGGTCAACTCCCGCTGGTGGATCAGGATGCACAGCCTCATCGAGGACGGCGAGCTGGTCGTTCCTCCCGGCGACTACTTCGTCCTCGGCGACAACCGTAACGACAGCGAGGACAGCCGCTACTGGGGCTTCGTTCCGCGTTCGGCCATCGTCGGCCGGCCGTTCCTCATCTACTTCTCGCTGCGGCAGCCCGGCGGCGACGTCCTCGACATGGCCCATGCCCGCGTCTGGCATCATCATCGTTCCAACGCCGTCGACGCCCTCGCCGACTTTGCCCGCTGGGATCGAACCCTGCAAATCGTGAAATAGATTTCCCGCCCCGGCGACGCCCCAATCGGCGATACACTGGCACTTGCAATCTGTGGAGACAGGCATCCTCATGAACACAACCGAATCCGCGCCCGAAGAGACATCGGACCAGCAGGCCCAGCAGACAGAGACCCCTTTGGAATCATTGGCTTCCATCTGTACCGTGCTCGCCGTCGGCCTCTTCGTCATGACCTTCGTCTTTCAGAACTTCGAGATCCCCTCGGCGTCGATGGAAAAGACCCTCCTGATCGGCGACCACGTTCTGGTCGACCGAACTTCGTTTTCGCCGCCTACCAAATGGGCTCCCTTCGTCCACTACCGCGACATCCACCGCGGAGACGTCATCGTCTTCTACAAGCCCAATCCCGAGACCCCCGACCTCTTCCTGGTCAAGCGCGCCATCGGAATCCCCGGCGACCACATTCACCTGCGAAACGGCATCGTCTACCTCAACGGCGTCGCCCAGAACGAGCCGCAGGCGGGCAAACCCTCCTTCGACGGCAATCCCGAGCACGCTTATAACCCCTACCGCGACGACTTTCCCTCCATTCCACCCGGCCCCATGGACGAGGTGACGGCAAGCTGGGCGCTCGAACTTCCCAGCCACATTCAGAACGGCGATCTCGTCGTTCCTCCCGGCAAGATCTTTGCCATGGGCGACAACCGCACCGAGAGTCTCGACGGCCGCTACTGGGGCTTCGTCCCGCGAGAGAACATCGTTGGCCGCCCCCTGTTCGTCTACTGGTCCTTTGAGACGCCCGCCGACCAGATTAACAAGCAGAGCCTCGGCGACCGCCTCAGCTTCATGGGGCATATCATCGTTCACTTCTTCGACGAGACCCGCTGGAAGCGAACCTTCCACATCATTCGATAGGGCGGGAACCGCGCACCGGGTGTAGCAACGTGGAACAATCGTTCATGCAGGAAACCGATCCAATTTACGAGCAGAGCGAAGACCCGTATCCTCCGCGTCCCGGCATCTTCCGCCGCTATCTCTTTCTCTGGGTGGCATTTGCGGTGCTCATCGTGCTTGCGATCGTGCCTCCGCTGTTCACCGTCAACCGCCTGCAGCGCCGCATCGCCACCAGCATCAGCGACAGCCTGGGCCGTCCCGTCCACCTTGACCGCGTCACCCTGAACCTTCTGCCGCTGCCCGGATTCACCCTCGACAACCTGGTCGTCGGCGAAGATCCCGCCTTCGGCTCCGAGCCCATCATCCGGGCAAACTCCGTGCGCGTCACCCTGCGCTTCCGCTCTCTGTGGACCCGGCGCGTCGAGTTCTCGACCATCAGCTTCACCGATCCCAGCGTCAACCTCGTTCATCTGGCCAACGGCAAATGGAACATCGAGAGCATCCTTCTGCAAGCGTCCCATATCGAGGCCGCGCCCACCGCCCAGAAGCGAGCCGGATCGACCCCCCGTTTCCCCTACATCGAGGCCACCGGAGCGCGGCTCAACTTCAAGTTCGGTCAGGAAAAGATTCCGCTCTCCCTCACCAACGCCGACTTCGCCCTCTGGCTGCCGAATCCTCAGCAATGGCACCTTCGCATTAAAGCCAACCCGGCGCGAACCGACACCAACGTCTCCGGCACCGGCACCATCCAGATCGAGGGCACCCTCGGCCGCGCGGCATCGCTGGCCCAGGTGCCGATCCATCTTCAGGGCGAGTGGCGCGACGCTCCTCTGGGCGGCGCAAGCTATGTTTTATTTGGCCGCGACGCCGGCTGGCGCGGCAACATGACGCTGTCGGCGAACGCGCAGGGTACGGTGGGTAACAGCGCGGTAGAGGTCAAGCTCAGTGCCAGCGACGCCCGCCGCGCCGACTTCGTTCCCAAGTCTTCCTTGACCTTCCAGGCGGAGTGCCTCGGCACTGCCGCCAACCTCTTCCACTCCTTCAACAACGTCCGTTGCAGTTGGCCTCCCACAGGATCGTCGGGCACGCAGGTGGTCATGGTCTCCGGCTCGCTGCCGGACATCCGCCAGCTCGACTCGGCGACGGTCAACGTCTCCATCCCCGGCCTTCCCGCCGACCGGCTGCTGACCTGGCTGCATGTTCTCGACCAGCGCTTCCCAGACGACGTCTCGATGGCAGGCACGGTGACGGGAAACCTCTCCTATCATCCCGGCTACTCTCCCGGCCATCACTCCAATCCGCCTGCCCCCGCCTTCTGGGACGGAGCGGTCTTCGTGACCGGAGCGAAGCTGGCGAGCGCCGAGGCCGGGCCGCCGTCGCTTCTGGCCGGCGACATCGCGATCCGCTCCGAGGTCCAGCCCGCGGCTGCCCCCCACGTTCGCGGCCGACGCTCCCCGCCTCCGCCTCCTCCCACAAGTGTTTTTGTGCTGGAGCCGACGGCGCTGGCGCTCGGCGGCAAGGAGCCTGCCACGCTCGAGGGCCGCTTCGACGCCACCGGATATACGCTGCACCTGAGTGGCATGGCGACCCCGGCGCGGCTGCACGCGCTGGCTGCCGCTCTGCCTCAGTTTGGTGAAGGTCTGGCGGAGGCGCTGCCCAAAGACCCCGCATCCGGCCCTGTCCCTAATCCCGCCTCCAACCCCGCGTCGGGTCCTGTCCCCAATCCCGTCCGCACCGATCTGCGCGCTGTTCGCCAGTGGGGCGCGGCACAGGTGTGGACCCAAGCGCCACCTCATCCCGTTGCCCGGCACCCGCACCGAACGCGGCGTCCGTAGCGGATTTTCCGGGAGGGTATAGAGCCGAACGGCCAAGGGCCAACGGCCCGCTGCCATACCAGCATGGGGCAAAGCCCCATGTTCCGTGGGTGATGGATGGAGCAAGGGCTGAAGGCCCGCTCTATCCATTGAGGGAAATGCTCTAGCGAGCCTCTGATTTAAGTCCGGTTTTGTTAAGGGCACGGCTTCAGCCGTGCCATAAGCGATCTGGTTGCAATGCGGCTTTAGCCGCTGAGGGAATATTCGGGAACTTAATTAATCAGACCTTCCCTAGCAGATCGTCAGGCGGGGTGTACTCCGAGTCACTTCTTCGAGGAGTTCGCCTCTACTGTGTCTGGATCACCAGTTTCTTGCTGTGAGTCATCGCGCCCATCTCCGGAACACTGCCGTCGTTGACGATGACCTCGTCGGGCTTGCCCTCGAAGACGACGCGTATCGACGCGCTCGACCTGCCCGCGATGCGCAGGCGCTCGGTGGTGGTCAGCGAGCCCGAGCGCACCGTCACCGGCACTTCGGCGGCGTCGTCTCCGTCGTTGCGGACTTCGACCGCCACCAGCCAGCTTGCCGCCTTTAGCCCCTGCTGCGGCAGCCGCCGCGGCGTTACGTTGACGATGCTCAGATCGGGCAGCCCCCGGTCGCGATAGACCCAGTCGTCGAAGAGCCAGCTCAGGTCCTTGTGCGAGCCCTGCTCAAGAATGTGCTGGAAGAGCTTCGGATCTTCGTCACCCTGGCCGGTTCGGCGATAGTTATGCAGCGCCTGCTTCAGCGCATCGTTGCCGACGACCGAGCGCAGCATCCACAGCACCGCCGCAGCCTTGGTCCGGTAGTAGATCTCGTCGCTCGCCTCGATAAGGCTCTGTCCCTGCTGGCCTGCCCCGGCGCCCGCAGGCGGAGCAGGCTCAGCCAGCGCCAGCGTGTTGACCTGCTGTTGCAGTTGCAGCAGCGCCGCCTCGCGGCCCTTGCTATGCTCCAGCCACAGCAGCGACAGAAACTGCGGCACGCCCTCGTCGAGCCACACATGCGAAGAGCGGAACCAAGCATGGGCCAGCGAGTGCACCAGCGCCGGGGCCAGCGTATCGGCGTCGACGGCGTGCATCGGCGCCACCAGCAGCGCATCGTCCTCAAAGGGCTGCCCGTCATGGTCGATGATGTGCAGCGGTGTCAGCGGCTCCGCGCCGAGCCATTCCTTCAGCAGCGGCTCCACCAGAACGGCGGCAGCACCATAGCTGGGCAGCGTGTCGGGGCGGTCGGTCACCGCGGAGATCAGCCCACCGGCCGCATCGTTGGGGGCTCCGCTGGTGATGAAGAGGCTGGGGGTGCGGAAGCCCAGCGGATGAGCAGGGAACTCCGCCGTGGCGACGCCCGAAAGCGCTGCGGCTTCGAGGCCCGCGCTGCCGCTCACCACCGCCAGCGGCTTGCGCTCGCCGCAGAAGTAAACTGCATCCGGCGCATGGCCGGTGTATTCGACGGTAAGCCGCAGCTGGATCGTCGCCGCCGATTGCCTGAGACGCGTCTGTCCCACAAGCTGAAAGAGCTTCGCCCCGTCGCCCAGAAATACCGGAGCGGACGCCGTGGGATACCACAGCACATTGCCGAAGCCGCGCAGGGATGTGCCGTCCGGCGCGATCTGGTCCCAGTCGGCGGCGAGAGCGCGGTCGGCAGGCGCGCCGATGCGCTCCAGCCGCTTGCCCGACTTCTGAATCTCACCCAAGTAGAACGCGGTCAGCTCGATGCCCGCGCCCGGAGCCAGCGGCTGGGGCAGTGTAACCAGCGCCTCTTTTGCCTGCCCGGTATGATCGGTGTCCGTGTCGACGGCGTGCTGCGCGAAGGCGAGCGGAACGATGCGGTCCCCGCTCCTCATTCCGAAGCTTCCCCAGTTCAGCGAAGACGAGAGTTGCAGCGCCAGCCGCGTCAGCGGTTCGTTTCCGGTATTTCGGATCTTCAGCTTGGCCCGCACCGAGATCTGCGACTGCGCCGGGGTGAGATGGACGTCGAGGTCGTAGCCGGTGAAGGTCAGCGAGTTACGCTCGGCGTCGGTCGGCGTGTCGATCGACTTGGCGGTATGCGTCTTCGGCGCGGCCGGAGGCTTGTCGCTGTTGAAGAGAACCTGGTCCTGCGGCGCGGGTGCATGGGCCGCAGGGGGCGTTGTCTGGGCGATTGCCGGCGGAGCTACTATGAGACAGAGGGCAAGCAGGTGCAGGCGGTTCGGCATTAAAGCAGACGTCAATTTCAAGATCCCAACCCCTTGCGGGCTTTCTGCGGCTTTGGCGCGGGTTTTTCTGATGGCGGACGGCGCTGGCGCATGGCTTCGTACATCACGACAGCCCCGGCGACGGAGACATTGAGCGACGAGACCTGCCCCGCCATGGGAATGCGCAGCAGGTGGTCGCAGGTCTTCTTGACCAGATCGTGCAGCCCCGCGCCCTCCCGGCCGAGCACAAGGACGCAGTCCGTTCTGAAGTCGAACTCCGTGTAGTCCGGCGTTCCGCGCTCGTCGAGCCCCAGCACCCAGACGTGCTTCTGCTTCATCTGTTCGAGCGCGCGGACCAGATTCGTGACGCGGGCGATGCGCACATGCTCCGACGCCCCGGCGGAGGTTTTGGCGACGGTCGCGGTCACGGGAGCGGAGCGGCGCTCCGGCAGGATCACACCGTCCACACCGGCGCCATCGGCGGTGCGCAGCAGAGCGCCCAGGTTGTGCGGGTCTTCGATGCCGTCGAGTGCGAGAAAAAAACGGTGCTGCCCTTCCTGCTTCGGCGCCAACAGGTCTTCGACGCCGAGAAATTGGCGCTCCTTGACGACGGCCAGCACGCCTTGATGGGCGTCCGTCCGTGCAGTGCGGGTAAGCTGGTCGCGCGGTTCGAGCGATACCCGGACTCCGGCCGCGCGGCAGAGCTGAATCAGACGCTCCAGCCGCTCGTCGCGGCGCTCGCGGGCGACGCTGACGTGGTCGAGCCGCCGCGAACCGGAGCGGATGGCCTCCTCGACCGGATGAACGCCATAAAGAACTTCCATGACTCAAGAATACCCGCCCGGACCCACTCTTTCCGGAAACGCCGCCCGCATTGGAAATAATTATGCATGATGTTGAATACAAATAACTTATCCTCTTATGTTTAGGAGGGAGGAGCAAATGCCGGTTCTTTCTTCCATCCCGCTCCTCCGAACAAAAACGTCAGTCCATGCCCGAAATAATCAGCCGTTTAGGATGGAGCATCGGGTAAAGTTGATAGTTGGAGACTCTCCTGCCCGGAAGGAAATCGGAAGCACCTTTGTTTTTATGGACAAGATCGGAAAGAATCGAGTCTTTTTCCAACACGGAAGCGTCAGAAGCAGTGTGCAAGGTGGATCCATCACGTTGACTGCTGCCGCGGTCGCTCAGGTTCAGAGCGAAAACGCGGCGATTGCCCAGGGGCTGAAGAAACAGGACCCCGAGCTGCTCGATCACCTGATCGAGCTCTATCAGCATCGTTTGATGCGCTATCTTCTGTTCCTCACCGGCAAGCGCGAGGTCGCCGAAGACCTCTTCCAGGAGACCTGGATGCGCGTTCTGCTGCGCGGGGCGCAGTACAACGGCAAGGCGCGCTTCGACACCTGGCTGTTCACTATCGCGCGCAACCTGGTCATCGACCTCTCGCGCAAACGCACGATGTCCAGCCTCGACGAGATGAGCGAGGGCAGGGAAGACGACCGCCCCTTCGAGGTCGCCGCTGCCGGGCCCTCTCCGCTCGATCAGTTTCAGCAGCGTGAGGATTGCGCCGAGGTGGGCGAGGTTCTGCTGAAGCTCGAACCTAACTACCGCGAGGTGCTGGTTCTGCGGTTTTACGAAGAACTCTCTCTCGAAGAGATTGCCGGTATTACGCGAGCGCCTCTGTCGACAGTAAAATCGAGGCTCTATCGCGGGCTGGCAGCTTTGAAGCCGGAGGTGGAGCGGCTTCGCGCATTGCGTCCATTGGGGGAGGCGACTATATGAAGAATCTTTTCGAGGAGCGCCTGCGGCATGAAGGCAGCCGCACGCTGACGCGAACCGCTTTGCTGGACGCGAATATGGCTGCGCGCGCTTCGATCGTCAATCGGACGCATCGGGTGGTGCGGGAGCGGGCGAAGAGGTTGGAGTCGCACCGCAACCGGGTTCGCAGCCTATGGATTCCGCTGATGGTCTGTTCGGCATTTCTCGTGATGAGCTGCTATGCGGTATGGACCTTTCTGGACAGCTATGAGCTGATCCCGACAGGCGTACCCGATTCGGGCGAACAGTTCCTGGTGCTGCTGCTCTGGTTTCTCCCGGTTTCGATGGCGCTGCTGGTGACGGTCTGGCTTCGGCGCATGCGCAAACGCCCGGGCGGTGAGGCAGCGTAATGATGCTCTGGAACCAGAAATCGAGTCGATCGCAAGAGACCGCGGCGACTGACGAAGATCAGCTTAGTCTGATACCGGCGTGGTCTGTGATTCTTGCCGTCGTCGTCTTCGTGGCGATCCAGTACCTCTTTCAGGTCTACATGCCGCACCGACGGCACGAGATGCTGCCCATGCGGATTCTGATGGGTTACTCGTGGGGAACCGCCTTTGCGACCTATATTCTGCTGATCGGCTACGTAAGCCGCGACGTGAAGCGGCGCAACATGTCGGCTGGCCTCTGGATGCTGGTGGTGATCGTGATGCCGGGCGGCATCGGTGCCGTCGTCTACTTCCTGCTGCGGCAGCCGCTGATCTCGCGCTGCACGCATTGCGGCACGGAGGTCGCCTCAGATATCCATTTCTGTCCGCAGTGCCAGTTCCAACTGGCCCCAGTCTGCGGCCGCTGCTTTCGCGGCGTCCAGATTACCGATGTCTACTGCACCCAGTGCGGACACGACCTCGCCGAGGACCAGGCTCCGGCACGGCTGCGCGTGTACAGCGACTAGCGCTATTTCCTTAAGTGTAGCTTCCCTTGTTTGTCATTCCCGAAGGGAATCTGCGTTTTGATCGCATCACCAGGGCTACATCCGGAGGAGAACCGCCTCTAGCGCAACAACCCTGTAAAGATATAGATATAGAGAGAGAAAATCGATCTATAGAGAAGAAGGTTCGGCAGCTCTGTTTTCTCTCAGGGAAAACGGTACTCCTCTAAGTTTTTCCACTTCACGGTAACAGGAGAATTGCCCTAACGGCTCGCCATGGCCTTGACTGCAATGATTATCGACGACGAACCGCTGGCGCGGCAGGAGTTGCAGTATCTCCTGGAGCGAGCCGGCGGCGTGGAGATTCTCGCGCAGGCGACCAACGGGATCGAAGCCGTCGATCTCATCCGGCAGCATCAGCCCGACGTCGTCTTTCTCGATGTGCAGATGCCGGGACTGGACGGCTTCGCCGTACTGAAGAAGCTGCTGGACCGCAGGATTCCGCTGCCGCAGGTGGTCTTCGCCACGGCGTTCAACCAATACGCGGTGCGTGCCTTTGAGGTCAACGCGGTGGACTATCTGCTCAAGCCCTTCGATCAGAAGCGGGTGCTGCAGACCATCGAGAAGGCGGAGGCGCGGCTGACGGCGCCGGCGGAGTCGGCCAGCGACGCCAAGCTGGACGCTCTGCTGCGGTTGATGGAAGAGCAGTCGCACGGCGGCAAGTCGCATTCGGGCAAAGTGGTGGTGCGGACGCAGAACCGGCTATTGCTGACGGATCAGAAAGATATCTGCTTCGCCTCGATCGAAGAGGGAACGATCACCGTGGTGACGCCCAAGGTCGAGGGCAACTCGAACTGCCGCACGCTCGAAGAGTTGATGGACCAGCTCGATCCGGCGACTTTCTGGCGGGCGCACCGCTCGTACCTGGTCAATATCCAGCACATCCGCGAGGTCGTGCCGTGGTTCAAATCGAGCTACCAGTTGCGCATGGACGATCCCAACAAGACTGAGATTCCGGTGAGCCGGGCGCAGACCAAACGGCTGCGAGAGCTCTTCAACTTGTAATCTGCAACAAAAAAGCCGCTCTGGAATAGAGCGGCTTTCTGCGGATAGAGCTACTTGAAGCTACTTCGATCCCTCTTTGGGGTGCGAGCCTTCGACAACGAGATGGTTGCTGATGCTGAACGCGCCCGGCGCAGAGTTGGCCTGCATTCCGGCGATCGCGGCATCGGTCTGGTTGAGAACGACGCCGTAGAGGCTCACGTTGCCGTTCTTCACGATGATGTGGATGGCATGGTAGCCGAGCGGCGGATCGGCGGTGATGCCGCCGGCCATGCGGGCGACACTGGCACCGCGACCGACGCCTCCGGCGTTGGCGTTATATTTTCTCAGCGTGGACGCGCTGTAGATGCGGTTGTAGACGGCGGCGCGGACACGGTCGTCGTTGGGCGAATTGGGCAGCACCTCGATTTCGTTGTCCACCGAAGCCACGCCGGGAATGCTCTTGACCACGCGCCCGGCCTCATCCTTGAGCGTTGGCCGCGAAGCGAAACCGTTCAGCGTGATGGTCTTTCCCTTGATCCCGAAGGTGATCCAGTCGAAGACGGCATAGTGGGTCAGGCCGCCCAGCTTGTGCTGGACGTCGTTGATGATGCGGACAGTGTCCTCCTGCGACCAGCTGTTACTGCCGGCGGTGCTCTGCGCGACGATAGGCGCGGCAGCAATCGTAAGACTGAGAAAAGCGGCTGCAATGGTTAAGAACCTGGTACGTGCCATGATCTCTCTCCCTAAAAAATTTAATAAGCGGTTCCGAAGAACGATACCGCGTTGCATCGAAATGCGTCCAGAGAATTAGATGCGTCCCGCACGCTTCTGGGCTACCACCAGGCCCCGGGGAGTCGGCAGAAAGATGCAGGAGAGCAGCCCCTCGGACTCCATCTTGAAGGCGGCGTCACGGACAATCTTGAGGTGCGAACTGGCGTCGTGCATCAGGATAAGCCCGGTCGAGCGCACCTGGGGCAGAAAGCGCTTTACCTCGGCCTCGCGGATGGGCATGTCGCTGTCGGAGAACAGCAGGTCGATGGTGCCGTCCACCTGCATCTCCAGCGACGACTCGTTGCGCAGCTCGATCCACTCCGAAAGCCCGGAGGCCTCGATCTTTTCCTTCGCCTTTGCGAAGACCAGCGGATCGAACTCGCAGCTGATAATTTTTCCGAAGCCGTTTGCCTTCAGCCCCTCGGCGATCCACAGCGTGCTGACGCCGAGGAACGAGCCGGTCTCGACCACCAGTTCCGGCTTGACCGTTGTAATTAGAGTGCGCAGAAATTCGAGCACCTCGGCCTCGGCGGTCATGGAGTCGAACATGTGCCAGCGCTCGGGGCGGGGGCACTCCGGGGTGGCGCGATGGTATTCGGGAAGCAGCGCACCGGCGGCGCGCTCGGCCTGGAGCATCACCTTGTGCTCCTGTTTCAGCTTCTTGCGGAAGAGACCCATGCAGGGATTCTATCTCGGGCCACCCGCGCTTCAGGCGGCAGCTTTCAGAATCTCGTCGAGATCGGCCGAGACCTCGGCGATGGCGTTGACGATGCTGTCGATCTTCTTCAGGTCGTCGATGACCTTCTGGAGTTGCTGGATCGCGAGTTGGATCTTTCCCGTGAGCGCCTGAAACTCAGGGTCGTCGGCCTGGATCGCCGCGGCCACCAGCGCCCGCTGCTGATCGTCGAGATGCTTGCGCATGGCATAGATCTGTTGCCACTTCGCGGGTTGATTGACGAGGTCTGGCTCCATCAGCGTCTGGTCAAGCTGCGTCAGCGTGACGCCGATGGCAGTAACGAGTTGGGTTGGAGTCATCGCGGGCGTCGGCGTCTGGGCTGTCGGTGTCGGAGTCGCGGAGGTTCGGGTCATCGAGTTGCCGCCTTTCCGTTAGCGAGCCTCGGATTCAGTCAGGCTCTGTTAAGGGCACGGCTTCAGCCGTGCTGTAAGTGACTTGCCCGCCATGCGGCTTTAGCCGCTGAGGGAATCTTCGGAGACCTGTTCAGACCTTTCCGTTAGCGGTTGCAGCCGTTGCCTGAACATTGGCCGACAGCGGCTGCACTTCGGCGGCGAAGGATCGTACCGAGGTGACGAGTTCGGCCAGTGACTGCGGCTTGCCCGTCTTCGGCGCGAGGATCAGCGCGACCAGCGCGTCATGGGCCTTCTTGAAGGCGGCGATGGCGGGCGCGGGGTCGGAGTTGGCGACCAGCGCCTGATTGCGGCGGAACTGCTTGATGCGGTCGCTCAGTTGGAGCAGATAGTCCTTGTCCGGCGCGGGCAGGGCGATCTCGCGGTTGTAGTCCGCAAACAGCATCACGCCCTGGGCGCTCTGTGTGCTCTTCTGCCGCTCGTAGATCGCCTTCGACTCGCTGCCGAGAAGGTTGAAGAGCGCGGCCAGCGCGGGATCGTTCTTCTCGATGCTCTTGCGAATTTCCTCATGGGTGCGATGGCGCTCGATGAGGCCGAGAATCTCTCCCGCCGCTCCGGCCGCGGCAGAGATGGGGCCGGCATAGTCGGCGGTGCTGGGAATAAGATGATGCGATGCGGCGGCTGTCTGCCCATCGGTTGCCAGTGTCGAAAAGCTGGCGCTGGCGGCGTTAGCATCGGCGACGATCTGCGCTTCTTCTTTTCCCTGCGCCAGCGTGGCCAGCGCCGTGGTGTAGCTGGCGAGCGCAAGGACGGCGTCCGAGCGCAGCTTGAGTTCGTCCTCGGTGATGACGGCGCGGCCGTCGATCTGCGCGGGACTGAGCTGGCCATGCTCGAAGGCCTGCGAGTCGATGTAGTGCTCGTACTCGACGGTATTGGCATTGGCCAGCAGCGCCTCGAACGACTGGGCGAGCGAGTTGGACGCTTGCTGGAACTGCATGACGACCGGGGTGTAGTCCTGGTCGAGGACGCAGCCGGAGAGCAGCGCCAGGCCGAGAGTAAGCAGCGCCAGGGCGCCGGATCGCCGATATTTGCGGTAGTGCTGCACGTTGCCGGTTGCCTCGTGTTTGACGGAATCGGGGCCCAGAGTCACTATGGTGCACGCGCCCTGTCTTACGCAAGAGAAAACGCTCGCGATCAGGGATGGTACGAGTTCAGGAAGCTGGCGAGCCCGTAGGCGGCGGCAGCGGCAGCCCCGCCGATCAGCGTGGTCTGCACCGCGCTGCGCAGCCATCCGCTGCCGACCAGCTTGCCTTTGAGCGCTCCGAAGACGGCCAGTGCAGCCAGCGTGATAACGACCGACATCCTCAGCGCTTCATGGTGCTGCTCGACCAGCATGTAGGGCAGCAGCGGAACGAAGCCGCCCGCGATGTACGACCCCGCGATGGTGAGCGCCGAACGGTGAGCGCGGTTCGCCGCCGGCTCTTCGAGTCCCAGTTCGAAGCGCATCATGAAGTTGACCCACTGCTTGGGATTCTGTTTGAGCGCGGCCAGCACAGGCGCGGCGCTGGCGCGGTCGACCGAGTACTGCTCGAAGATCTCGTAGATCTCCTCTTCCTCGTCCTCGGTGCGCTCGACGATCTCGCGCTCTTCCCGTTGCCGCTCCGATACATAGTGCTCGGCGTCGCCGCGCGCTGCCAGGTAGCCGCCCAGTCCCATGGCAATCGAACCGGCGGCGATCTCGGCCAGTCCGGCGAGGACGACGATGCGCGAAGAGGCGACCGCACCGGAGAGTCCGGCCGCCAGCGCAAAGGGAACGGTAAGGCCGTCGGCCAGTCCAATGACGATGTCACGCACGACGGCGCTCGACTCGAAGTGGCCTTCGACGTGGTGGGCGTCGCTGCCTTGTCCTTGTCCCGAAGCGGTTTGGTGCATGGAAGTAGTCTAGCTGGTTTCGTTCAGCCGACGGAATCGAGGCGCGGCTTCCGCGAAGTTTTTAGCCGTGCAGAGAGTCTTTCGCCGTGGAATCGCGTCTGTATGAGCACGGCTTTCGATGAACTTCGATCGATCCGCTAGAGCAACGTAGCAGTTGGTGTAGAGTCTGCCGAGCCCTTTGTTTGTCATTCCCGAAGGGAATCTGCGGTTGTCGTTCTCCACACCAACAGCAAATCTGCTCCAGATTTCGGATGTGCACGATGAGACAGCGATTTGGCAGCGAATCACGACGGCCGGGAACGTGGCTGGTTCTCTTTGCGGTGGCTCTGCTCACGGTTTCGGCAATGGCGTTTGCTCAGGATGAGATGCCGGGCGGGATGCAGAATGGACGGGGCGGCGCGTCCTTTGCCGGTGGGCGCATGGTGCGAGGAACGGTCACTGCAGTCGCGCCCGATCGCCTGACGGTGAAGACCGAAGAGGGCGAGGTCTATCAGGTCGTCCTCTCTGACAATACGCGCGTGATGAAGCAGCGCCAGCCGATCAAGGCCGCCGACATCAAGGCAGGCGACGGCGTGGGCGCGATGGGCGTGATGGACGCCCCGGCGAAGACGGTCCACGCCGTGCTCGTAGCCGTGGTCGATGCCGAGCAGGTGCGCAAGGCCCGCGAAGATCTGGGCAAGACCTACATCACCGGAACCGTGACCGCCATCGATATGGATAACGCCCGGCTGACGGTGAAGCGCCCGGATGGCGTCAGCCAGACCATACAGGCCGACGAGGGAACCTCGTTCCGGCGCGGCGGCCGCAGGGCGCAGGCGGCAATGAATGGAAGCCCGATGAATGGAAACGCGGCCACGGCATCCGGCACCAACACCGGCGGCGAGAGCATCACGCTGGCCGACGTAAAGACAGGGGAGATGGTGGGCGGTCAGGGCGCGTTGAAAAACGGCGTCTTTGTGCCCACCGAACTGCGTGTGATGGATATGGCTGCTCGCGGACAGGGACGGCGTCGCGCGGCAGCCAATTCCGCTGCTGCATCGCCGGAGACAAATGCTCCCGCGAGTCCCAGATAAAAATTTGCCGTTCATTTGCCGATTGCGGCCTGATGCCGAGGTGAGGTTCAAGGTGTATACGAGGTCGAGATTTATCCGAAGGACGATGTTGGGCATGGCCATCCTTATGGGAGCCGCGCTGTCCGCCGCGGCGCAGGTGGAGGCCGCGCCTCCGCCCCCCCAGCCGGAGGCAACTTCGCCGCCGGCGATTCAGGCGACCGCCGCTGGCGGGACCATCCGGGGCACGGTCAAGGCGGGCACGG